>OGQO01000212.1_pt1 | contig 61507 bp, 49 predicted proteins | sample 1553241 | NCBI WGS metagenome assembly OGQO01 (sample SAMEA2579933, study PRJEB22360) | human gut metagenome | biome: human gut; feature: human-associated habitat; material: faeces | place: Denmark | collected 2008/2010
TGTAAGTTCTATGCTCACAGCGATTTTTCTATTAAGGGACTTTTTTTACAGCCCCACTTTTTATGTCTTCTTAATGTAAATGCCATCCCAATGATCACCATGCCTGTAATTCCACCTGCACAATCAATAAAGACATCCTTTACTGCTGCATATCTGCCGGGTACGAAGTACTGGTGAATTTCATCCAGTGATGCTGACAGCAATAACTGCACTCCGATGAGCAGCCTGCCGCTCCAGACCTTTCCCTTCCACCACATTAAAACCAGACTGTAGGAAAGCAGACCGACACAAAGATATTCGAAAAAATGAGCCAGCTTCCGTACGATCTTTTCAAGCGCAAGCGGAAAGAGATCAACGACAATCTCTGTCGTTGGTGTTCCGTCACTATTCTGGAAAAAGCCCCAGATTTTCAACAGGAACTCTGTCACCGCCGAGCTTTTTACAGAGGAATCCTCTGCCACATCAGATGACAGCAGAAAAATCATCATATACAAAAACACCAGCAGGCAGACCGCTGCTACGGTATAAATTCTTTTCTTTCTCATCATTTGGCCTGAGTCAGATTATTGATGGTATCATAAAGCTGGATTCTGGATGCCTCCAACTCCGGCATTCCGATAAAGATCGCTCCATAAGTAAACCCATCCGCAGCCTTCTCAATACGGACGATCTCCAGAAAGGCATGCAGCACTTCCTGTGTCCAGATACGCAGATGAGACTCATAAACGGCTCCGATCTCCAACGGCTTGGAGCATGAAAATCCAACACCGGACTTGGACACATCAAGAATCTCGATCTCTACCTTTTCCTGTGTATCACGATCCAGTCTTTTAATGAATAAGGACGATGTTAATTTAATTCGGTTATTCTTTCTTCGCTCTTCCATAGTGTAACCCCTCCATTAGTACTATCTTACTCATAAATCCTGTTTTTGTAAAGTATCTGTAAAGAAACAGGCATCCCCGAAAGAGAAAAAACGATATTTTTCGCGTACTGCTTCTTCATAAGCGGCAAGAACATGTTCCCTTCCTGCCAGTGCACTCACCAGCATCACCAGTGTTGACTCCGGCAAATGGAAATTGGTAATCAGGCAGTCTAAAACCTTAAACCGGTATCCAGGATAAATAAAAATCTCTGTATTGCCACAGCATTCCTCCAGTCTTCCGTTTTCATCCGCGGCACTCTCAATCGTCCGGCAGCTTGTTGTTCCGACACAGATCACACGCCCACCGTTCTCCTTCGTCTGATTGATAAGCTCTGCGGCCTCCTGTGTCACCTGATAATATTCCGAATGCATATGATGCTCTAACACATCATCCACCTTCACCGGACGAAAGGTTCCCAGGCCTACATGAAGTGTCACATACGCAAGCTTCACGCCCTTCTGCTCAATCTGCCAAAGCAGCTCCTTTGTAAAATGAAGTCCTGCGGTCGGTGCTGCGGCAGATCCGTCAAACTTTGCATACACGGTCTGGTAACGGTTCTTATCCTTTAGCTTATGGGTAATATATGGTGGAAGCGGCATCTCGCCCAAAGAATCCAGAACCTCTTCCCAGATTCCATCATAATAAAACTTCACAAGACGGTTGCCCTCTTCGACTACATCCATGACCTCGGCTTTCAGTCTTCCGTCGCCAAAAACCACCCTGGCACCGGGACGCAGCTTCTTCCCCGGCTTCACAAGGGTTTCCCATACATCACCTTCTCTTCGTTTCAGCAAAAGAATCTCTACCGAAGCGCCGGTGTCTTCTTTCGTTCCCATGAGACGTGCTGGCAGTACTTTCGTATTATTCAAAACAAGGCAGTCTCCCGGTTTCAGATAATCAATAATGTTCCGGAAAACTTCATGCTTCCATTCCCCTGTTTTCTTATCAACAATCAGCAATCGTGATGAGGAACGATCCTCCAGTGGATCCTGTGCAATCAGCTCCTGTGGTAATTCAAAATTAAAATCCGATGTCTTCATTAGATGGCTGCTCCCTTTAAGAATGCCACATAACCACGCTTTGTCTCATATACATCGGCCTTGCTCACAGCTTCCCATGGCGCATGCATATTTAATACGGCTACGCCGCTGTCGATAACGTTCATGCCGTATAAAGCAAGAATGTAGGCAATCGTACCGCCGCCGCCAAGATCTACACGGCCAAGCTCTGCTGTCTGGAAATGAATGTTTTCCTTTTCAAAAATACTGCGGATATGTGCCAGATATTCTGCATTGGCATCGTTGGAGCCGGACTTTCCTCTGGCTCCGGTGAATTTATTGAAGACCATACCTCCACCAAGATAAGCTACATTTTTCTTATCAAAGCTGGCTGCATAGGTCGGATCAAACGCACTGCTGACATCCGAAGAAAGCATACAGGAGGAGGCCAGGCATCTGCGTACATTAAGCTCTGAATACTCTCCCATGAGATTGAGCACTTCAGCTACCATATTTTCAAAGAAATGGGACTGCATACCGGTTGCTCCGACGCTTCCGATTTCTTCCTTATCCACTAACAGGCAGCAGGCCGTTCTTTCCACACTCTTCATTTCGAGCATGGCCTTTAAGGAGGTAAATGCACAGACTCTGTCATCCTGTCCGTAGCTTAAAATCATACTGCGGTCAAAACCGGCTTCTCTTGCTTTTCCGGCAGGAACCACCTCAAGCTCTGCGGAAATGAAGTCCTCCTCGTCCATGTCATAGTTCTCTTTGAGGATATTGAGAATGCCCTTCTTTACGGCCTCCTTGCCTGCGGATTCGCCCTTCTTCTCCTTTTCTTCCTCAGAGAACGTAAGCGGCTTATTTCCAACGATAATATCCAGTGCTTCTCCTTCGATCACCTTGGCTGCCTTCTTTTCCAGCTGTTCCTGTGCCAGATGAATGAGTAGATCGGAAACAAAGAATACCGGATCATCTTCATTTTCACCGATGTTCAGTTCAATTGTTGTTCCATCCTTCTTCACAACCACACCATGAATTGCAAGCGGAATCGTTACCCACTGATACTTCTTTACGCCACCATAATAATGGGTGTCAAGATAAGCAAAACCACCGTCCTCATATAACGGATTCTGTTTGATATCCAGACGGGGGGAATCGATGTGTGCACCGAGAATATTCATTCCCTCTTCCATCTTCTTCTCACCGATATGGAATAATGCAACAGACTTGTTCATCCATACGGAATAAACCTTGTCACCTTTTTTGAGCCTGCCGCCTTTTTTGATGATATCCTGTAATTCCTTGTATCCGGCTTCTTCTGCCATATTTACAATATAGTCCACGCACTCCCTTTCCGTTTTGCATTCGGAAAGGAATCCGCGGTATGCTTCATTCAATGCTTCCAGTTCTTTTAACTGCTTTGTACTATAGGTTTCCCAGACATTTTTCTGTTCCATGTTCTGCCTCCGTTTTCTATATAGTATTACCTGATTACCAGTATATCACACTTATGCTCTCAGATCGATATCCAGATCATTCTTCAGTGTTCTGCAAATCTTATCTACGAACTTCTGAATTGCTTCTGCATCAAAGGCTTCTTCCTTCGGCGCAAAAGTGATGGTATAAGCCATGCTCTTCTTTCCTTCCGGAATCTGTCCTCCTTCGTATACATCGAACAGCCTGATCTCCTTGATGTATTTGTTCGCTCTGCGGATGCATTCCTCTACCTGTCCATAGGTAATGTCCTTATTCATAACAAGCGCAAGATCACGCTTTTCTTCAGAGAAGCGGTTCAGAGACTCGAATACTCTCTTCTTACCATACCACGCTGACAGCTTCTCCAGATCCATTTCCAGAATAAAGGCACTGGTACGCATATTCAGTTCATCCTGAATGTCATAAGCAAGCTTTCCGAAGTAACCGATCACTTCACCTTCGCACAGCACATCTACCGCCTGATAAGGATGCAGGAACGGCTTCTCTGTGGGAGTATAGGTAAAGGTTACATCCAGACTTTCTGCTATCGTATTTGCAATGCTCTTCATGGTATAAAAGCTTTCCTGAAGACCGAAAATACCGATGCACAGGGTATCCTTTTCCTCCGGATACTCAGTTAACGGCAGGGACTTCGGAAGGAACTTCTTTGCTACTTCAAACAGTCTGCCGGAGAGAATGCCATTCTTCTCATTTCTGGCAATTGCATTTACCATGGAAGGAGCAAGTGTTGTCCGCATCAGGGACAGATCCTGGTTAATCGGATTTAACAGCCTGATCGCATTGCGCTCCTGCGCATCCTCAGGAAACTTCATCAGATCCAGGTCTGCCGGGGAGAAGAAGGAATAATGCATACATTCATTGATACCGATGGCACATAAGGTTCTCTTTAAGGCAAGTTCACCCTTCTGCTTCTTATTCAAACCTCCCATGGTAACCTGTGCAGTCGGAAGGAAGGTCGGCACAATATGATCATATCCGTACATGCGGATCACTTCCTCTGCCACATCCGGATAACGCTCCACATCGTTCTCACCATTCGGAAGCATATCTTCACGATAAGCCGGTACATGGATCGTCAACTGATCACCATCTACCGTAGGTGCAAAGTCGAGATTCTTCATAATGCGGACAATGTCTTCTTCCGGTACAGTAATACCAAGTACGTCGTTTACTTTGGAAATGCTGACCTTCATTTCGGTCGGCTCAATAGAATTACCGGTATTAATATCTACATGTGTGGAGGAAACCTTACCACACTGTAATTCTTCGATCAGATGTAATGCTCTCTTCATACCAAGAACAGTAGAATACTCGTCCACCCCCTTTTCGTAACGGGCACTGGCATCGGTACTCTTTCCAAGACTTCTTGCAGTCTTTCTGACACTGTCTCTTGCAAACTTCGCAGACTCAAAGATCACGCTCTCTGTGGTATCACGGATTTCGGAATTCAATCCGCCCATGACACCTGCAAGGGCAACCGGCTTAACACCGTCGCAGATGACCAGATTGTCTGTGTTCATTTCATATTCCTGTTCATCCAGGGTAATGATCTTCTCTGCATCCTTTGCTCTTCTGACGCAGATCTCATTTCCCTCCAGGTAAGAGCCGTCAAATGCATGCATCGGCTGTCCGATTTCCTTTAATACATAGTTCGTGATATCAACGACGTTGGAAATGGAGGCCATGCCAACCAGGGCAAGACGTCTCTTCATCCACAGCGGAGACTCTCCGATCTTTACATCATATACATAATGGGCGCTGTAACGGGGGCACAGATCCTGTGCTTCTACCGTTACCTTAAAGCCATCCTTCTTTACTTCGGTTTCGGTATAATCGGTTGCCGGCATCTTAAGCGGCTTGCCAAGCATTGCAGCCACTTCTCTTGCCATACCGAGAATACTCTGGCAGTCCGGACGGTTTGCGGTAAGCGCAATATCAAAAATCCAGTCATCCAGTCCGGTGATTTTCTTTACATCATCGCCCGGATTTACGTCTTCGGGAAGCACCAGTAATCCATTGTATTCCGCTCCCGGATACAGATCCTCGGTAAGTCCCAGCTCGACACCGGAGCAAAGCATTCCATTCGATTCATAGCCACGGAGCTTGCCATTCTTAATGGTCATCACACCCTCTACCGTCTTATGATCCTTTGCGGTTGCATAAACGGTTGCGCCGGGAAGGGCTAACGGGAACTTTCCACCTGTACAGACATTGTCTGCACCACAGCATACCTGCATCGTGCCATGTGCGCCTGCATTGACCTGACACACATGAAGGTGGGTATCCGGAATCGGTTCACAGGATTCAATAAGACCAACAACAATATTGCTGACATCCCTGCCCAGTTCGTACTTTTCTTCTACTTCAAAACCGGCATCAAACAGCTTCTTCTCTAATTCGTCCGGCGTTACATCCACATCTACATATTCTTTTAACCAGCTTAATGGTAATATCATAATCTGTTTCCTCCTGACTATTTCTCATTGATCTGCTCTAATACACGTAAATCGGAATTGAACAGCAGCTTAATGTTGTTAATACCGTATTTGAGCATGGCAATACGCTCCAGTCCCATACCAAAGGCAAAGCCGCTGTACTGCTCAGAATCAATGCCGCAGTTTTCCAGCACACGCTTATTAACGACACCGGCACCTAAAATTTCAATCCAGCCGGTTCCCTTACAAAGGCTGCACCCCTTGCCGCCGCATTCAAAACAGCTTACATCCACTTCTACCGAAGGTTCTGTGAACGGGAAATAGGAAGGACGAAGTCTCGTGGTTACGCCCTCACCGAAGACCTTCTGTACAAATACATCAAGCATACCCTTTAAGTCTCCGAGGGTAATCCCCTTATCTACAACAAGTCCCTCCATCTGGGAGAACATCGGAGAATGGGTGGCATCATCATCGGAACGGAATACCTTACCGGGAGATAAAATCTTAATCGGCGGCTGCTTCTTCTCCATAACATGAATCTGTCCTGCAGAGGTCTGGGTACGAAGCAGGAATTCCGGAGAAAGGTAGAAAGTATCCTGCATATCCCTTGCCGGATGATCCTGCGGGGTATTCAATGCCGTAAAGTTATAATAATCGGTTTCGATTTCACTTCCTTCATAGATTTCAAACCCCATTCCGGCGAAAATATCAATCAGCTGATTTCTCACAAGGGTAACCGGATGAAGATTCCCGATTTTCACAGGTTCAGCCGGGATCGTAAGGTCGATCTTTTCTCTTTCATATTTATGCTGAAGCTCTAATTTCTTCATCTTCTCTTCCATGTCGGCAAATTTATCAAAAGCCCATGTTTTTAATTCATTAACAGATTTACCGTAACCGGCACGTTCTTCCGGAGCAAGCTTACCCATGTCCTTCATGAGTTCACTGATCTTACTCTTCTTGCCCTCCAGATAAACATTCTTGAATTCATACAATTCCTTGGAGTTCTTTAATTCCTTCAGTTCCCCTTCAATCTTCTCTTTCAGGGATGAAAGCTTGTCTGACAATACCTGATCCTGCATACGTTTTACCTCTCTTTTCCTTTCATTTTTTGTTCCGCTCTACATCTACCTGCTGCACTAACCTCGCCCTTCGTCTTCGACTCGACCTCACTAAGTGCACAGGTACCGTTCGCACTAAATTCGAACTTCGCCTTCGGCTCGTTCTCATTAAGTGCTCTACATGAAAAGTCCCTTGTATTCCTAAGAATACAAGGGACGAAATGATCCGCGGTACCACCCATGTTCCTGCCCATATTGTATGAACAGACACCTCTGAACACTTAACGCGTGCAACGTTCTGATCTACTACAAGACTGATTCAATCAGAAAGCTCCGGTGGGAATTTCACTTCATGTCAGAACCTGAGGATGCTCGCAGCCGATGGCAACCTCTCTCTGCAGGTAAACATGTCATTACTATACACCTTCACAGCATTTCGATATTTATTAATAACAAACACTCTACATAATCTTTATTCTAGTCAATCTCCAATTCCTTGTCAACAAGTATTTTGTTGATATAAGCCCCGACAAGAACCAGATTCATGCACACATACAGCCAGATCAGTAAAATCACGATCGTGGTAAGACTTCCATACATACTAAAGCCATTAAAGTATGTCACGTAAATTGAAAATCCAAAGGTTACCACCGTCCAACCAAGAGATGCCAGTACTGCCCCCGGAAACTGCTGGCGCAGCCTGCCACGCGGTCTTGGCAGATATGCATAGAGACAGGCAAGAACCAGCGTGATAATCAGGAAGAAAAAGAGATGTCTTCCACTGTTAAACGCTGTCATAAAGCTTGCGATACCATGAATTCTGCGGTCTAACAGATTTACAATAGCCTCTCCGAACACCATAATAAGCAGTGTCAGAATAATTACTAACAGAATCAGTACCATATAAAAGCTGGTCACAATTCGGAGAATGAAATAATTCCGCTTTTCTTCCACTCCATTGATAACATTCAGCCCACGCAGCAGTGCGAGGAGTCCCTTGCCTGCCGACCACAGGATTGCTACAATAGATAAGGAAATGAGCCCCACCGACTGCCGATACACATCATTAATAATAGAAATAGCCAGCGGTTCCACCGAGGACGGTACGATTTCAATCACTACCCTCATGAAGTCCGCCCTTGTAAGAGGTACAAACGGAATGATCGCACACAGCAGCATCAAAGACGGAATCAGAGAAATAAACAGGAAAAAGGCAGAGCTTGCCGCGTAAGCTGTCACGTTCTTCTTTGACAGCTCCATACACAATGATATGATTCGAATGATCCTTTTCTTCATCATAAGCAGTCCTGTTCTCCTGATTTCCAATTAAAGCTTCGTATCCATCTGCTTTTTCCATATGTCCGCAATTTTACCATAATCAGTATTTTTTCGCAAGCTGACAATTCCAGTAGAACATAGCAAGAATCTCCTCATACGTCTTACCGGACTGCGCCATGGCCTTTGCTGCATTCTGCGACATGCCGACACCATGCCCGAATCCACCTCCGGAAAGCGTATATCCTGTGATACCCTTTTTCCCCTTTTGCAGATCCATCACAAAATAAGCGCTTGGTAAAATAGTAGAAAGTGTATATTCCGAGTCATCCTGCCGGATTACCTTTCCTTCCTGATTCAAAACATAGCGGATCTCGTATTCTCCCTCCACCTGAAGTTCTCCCTGATCGGTGCTGATTACCAGTGTCCGTGCACTTCCTCCTGCTGCACGCCTTATAATTTCCATGTCCTTTACTTTCTTAAAATCGGTAAAAGAAATCCCCCGTTCCTGCAGTTTCTTTTTTAAAAGATCAATATCGAGGTCTTGCACCGTGTAGCTCCAGCGATACCAGGGTTCTTCCTTCTCGTAGTCTTCTTCGTGAACGGTAGTGAGATATTCACGAAGTACTTCTTCCTGTTCACTCTTCTTCTGCAATTCATCTGTCTGTGTCGTATCTGTCTGCTCACTGATCTCCTGCGATTCTTTGTTTTCATCCTGTGCAATATGTACACTCCTTAAATAAGGAGCTGCACCCTCTCCTTCTTCTTTCCAGATGCGGTCATCTGTCCCATAACCGCAGGACGTGGAATAATAATACGCAGTGATCGGCTTTCCATCCTGCAGCAGCAGCTCCCCTCCGGTCTGCCGTACCGCATCGGTTGAACTCTTCTTTTCCATAATATTGTTATAAACCTGATAATTCACACTGTCGTCCACATGCGCGCCCAGTGCCGGCAGTCCGGCATGCTCCAGATAGCCATAGGAGTAGGTTCTCGCACACACGGCCTGGGCTTTCAGGCTTTCTGATGGATAAGTGGATGGCATCTCACTTGGCACAACGGCATACAGATATTCCTCCAGCAGCAGCTCATTAATCAGTAAAAGCCCCTCCTCCGTCTTATGAATCTCAAAATTCCCACGGTAAGAAGGTATCCCCTGATTCCGATGCACCGACAGAAGATCCGTCCTTCCGGAGTTGGTCGGATTCACGACCTTTAGCATTCCTTCTTTCAGATAATCTGTATCCTGTGTCAGGACAAGCTTTTTTCCTGCCGAAAGCGGTTCTTCCTTTCTTTCACCGTTTTCAAGATAAGACAGCATGAGCTCCTCCGAAGACTGCAAAATAACCTCCTTATGATACAATCCCCGGTAATCACTCTGCTGAATGGCCACACGGATATACTCCATTCGTTCCTTCGGAAGAATTAAGAAGGCACAGATCTTTCCATCCTTTATAAGATAATCCGTAAAAGCATAACCGATGGGAATGTCACTGGTGTTGCTGCTATGCACCTCTTCCTTCTGATAATACCCTTCGCATACTTCTCCAAAGGGAATTTCTCCCTGCTCCTCCAAAGTAACTGCATGTTCCGTCACCTGCAGTGTCTTTCCGCTGATGATTTCTCCATCCTCTTCATAAGAAATAAGCTCCCCTCCCCTAAGACCAAGTGTCACGATCTGCTCTGAACCCTGCTTCTGTCCACAGGGATGGTATAGCTCACATTCCCGGTAAAAGAACCGGATACCGCTCTCATCGGCTTCTTCCAGATAAGCTTCGGAAAACACAACCGGATCTGTCATTTTTTCTCGGATGGCCAGTAATGTGTTTTCCATACGGTAAGCATCGACATTTATGTATTTTAACCGGGCAAACTCATCGGAAATGTAGGAATATACCGTACCATCCACAGCAAGAAGCTGTCCTTCTGCAAGCTCCGGTTTATGTACAAAATCCTTTCCTCCAATGATCCCGATGGTTTCTTTACAGATCTGCCGGTCCAGCTCATGATATGTAAGGAACTGGTCGAATGCCTCATACCAGTCTTCTTCTTTCATATACTGCCCTATTTCCTGACATACCTCCTCCGGATCGGTTTTCAAAAGCTCTGCACTCTTGTCTGTTAAGATCTGCATCTCTCCTGTAAAAACCATTTCTCCAACATATTCCGGTTCCGACCGGTCCTTATAAAAAAACAGTAAAAAGGTAAGCAACGCCGCCAGTACTAAGATGGCAATCAGCTTCCAGCGGATCTGCATATGACGATTCATTCTTCTCTCTCCTTAAAATACAATAAAGAGTCCGCCTGAGACTTCTTTGCATGCGGGCGGAGCTTTTGGCTTTATAGCAAGAAAAAGCAGCGCATCCGCGCTGCTTTTTCTTTGGAATAACCCCCAAAATGCTGTTTCCTGCCTTTTGACTCCTAGCAAGGCTAGGTGGGTGACCGCAGCCTTACTTTTGCCTTCCCTTCCAATCCTTATTGCTAAGTGAGGGCTTGACAGCCATAAGGTAATATAGGAATCCCGTTTAAAGTATCTGTAGGTTCAAAAATAACAAGAAACAAAAACACATTTCGGGTTGTTTTTATTATATCCAAATCCCTGATAAAATACAACCTATTTTAATAGTTTTTGTATCTGAATCATGCCCCATCCCTGCTTGTTCCATGGTTCTCCCAAATCTCTTGCGGTATGCAGTAATTTTGTTTTCGCTTCTTCATTTGAGATCTCCGGATTTTTCTGTAAAAGCAGGGCAAGACCACCGGAGACCACCGGTGTTGCCATCGAAGTACCGCTCCGCGCAATATAGGGATTTTTCTTATAATTGGAATTGCACGAAATAATTTTCGTCCCCGGCGCAACTACATCCGGCTTTTTCATGGCATAGATGCTGGGTCCTCTTCCGGAATGATCTTCACACAGATTTTTTGCCTTGCCAAAATAACCGCCTTCATTGCAGCCCACCGTAATGACATCCTTTAAAGCTCCGAGAAGTGAAATTGTCATAGGCTCCGGTCCGGAATTTCCGGCAGCGCACACAATCACGATCCCACTCTTCCAAAGCTCCTCCATGCATCGCAGAAGCTCCTTCATCTTCTCCTCGTTCCTGCACTCTGCAATTCCAACTGAAATATTCACAATCCGGATGTTCCATTCCCTGCTGTTTTGCAGAATCCATTCCATTGCCTTTATCATATGATCAATCCGTCCCTCACCGCGGTTGTTCAATACCTTTCCAATCACCAGGCGGCATCCCGGATGCATTCCGCTGTAAATCCCGCGTGACAGCCTGCCATTTCCGGCAACACAGCCTGCCACATGTGTCCCATGTCCACTATCATCATAAGCACCTGTCTGCTCATTTACAAAATCCCGGAACACCAGAATCTGCTCCCTTAAATCCGGATGTGAACTGACTCCGGTATCCAGTACTGCCACTCCGACCGCCGGATTCCGTCTTCCCACATGCAGCACAGCTGTCTGCAGCTCTTTCGTTAGTCCGATCTGACGCTTTACCCGATACATAATAAAAACTTCCGGCTTTTTCTTTATCATATGCCGGAAGTCTTGTTCGGTTTATTTATATACCATATCCTGTAACTATTCAGAACCCCATTCGTAAAACCGCAGCTAACGCAGCTTTAGTTTTACTCACGCACTGGCTTTTTGCCCTGTCCCTTGTAAAAAAGAAAGACACAGGCAAGCGCTGCAAGTCCAAGAGCCAGAAACCACTTTGGATGAATCAGATCCCCGGTATCCGGGGTATTATCCCTGCTTCCACCACGGATGATAGCTTTACCGTTACTGACCACCCCGGTTCCACCGAAGCTGTCATATTCATAAATGCCATAGGGAGAAAAGTGACTGGTGGTAAAATGGATCTTATTCTCTCCGTTGCTTTCAGTTACCTCATAATTGACTGCTTCTAACTGTCCATCGTCATCCAGTGTAACCACATGCATCTGATCTGTTGAAATACCATCCGGAACAGGCAGTTCCACCGTTGCAGTCTGCTTGCCCAGCTTATGAATCGGAACCGTATCCGTCTCATCCATCAGAGAGATTTCATACGCCTGCAGTTTGGAAGGAGTACGTCCTCCATATAATTCACCGTAGGCGTCACCGATTCTTGCTGCGGCATCCTCAGATTCCCGGATATGAAGAATAAAGCCTTCCTCACTTCCCGGAATTGTAATGTCGTGCATCATATCCGATGCTTTGCTTACTCCCTGATTCTGTGCAAGCAGGGTTCCCTGCTCGTCATAAATAGTTCCCTGATATCCATAAATACCATCCTGCAGAATTGTGTTTTCAAAATCAGAAACACCTGTGGGTACAATCACTTTATTTAAGTTTCCGGAGAAAGCATAAGTCCGGTCTTCTTTATTCAACGCACGGGAAGAATCGGTTCCATAGGTCAGCTTCGGGAGCGCCGTTCCTTCCATGGTAACCGTATCGGTTCCACCACTCAGATCGTACGCAGCAATTCCAATTTCTTCTACAGAGGAAGGTATGGTCACATTGGATAAAGCACATCCCTGAAACGCTCCTGCTCCAATTGTTTTCACATTCTTTCCACCATTTACCGTGGTCAGATTATGACAGCCTTTAAATGCATCCTCGCCAATTGTTTCTACGGTATCCGGCAGATTCACAGCTGTAATTCCCATATGATCCCGTAATACACCATCACTGATCTGCTTTACGCCACCTGGAATATTAACAATACTGTCCGCTCCCAGATATCCGATCAGGATGCCATCTCCCGCTACAACAAACGGATAGGTTGCAGAATGATTGTTCTCTAAGAACGGTGTTTTGGCAAACGCATAGTCATCAATCTCCGTTACAGTGGACGGAATCTGTACGGACTGCAGGCTATCACAATGATAAAACGCACCATAACCGATCTTCGTCACTCCCTCCGGAATTACAATCGCTTCAAGTCCGCTTCTTGCAAAAGCAAAGTCACCGATTTCCGTAATTCCTTCCGGAAATTCATAGGAAGTAAGATCTGCATTCTGGTAATAAGCCTGAGAGGCAATCTTGTCCTGAACTACCGTATATTTCGGGAATCCTTTTCCCTTCTCTGCATTGTCTGCAAGCAGATTTCCGATTGTTTCATCGGAGGTGCTCTGCGAAGAAGCATCGCCCTGTGACTGAACCTCTCCTCCAAGCTGTGATAAGTCAAGTGTTGCATTCTGTACCGGCATGCCCTGCTGTACCTTCACCTTGCCGTTATCAATAAAAACAAGCGCCCTGCCTGTTACTATACTGGACTGTCCAAGCAATACCTGATTCTCTACCACTTCAGAGGTAGTTGTCATGGAGGGAGCCGGAGTGGGATCTGCATTGCTTATTGTATCTGTCTTGTCCTCCAAACCAGCATCTTCTGGTTGATTTGCTGTAACTGCTGTCTGCTCCGGACTTACTGTATTTGTTTTGGATGCTGTATCTTCTGCTGTTGTAGGCGTTCCGTCGGCTGCCGGAGCTGTCGTGACTGCAGAACCGTTCTGTGACTCATTCGTACCGGTAAGATTCTGCGGCTGTACCGTCTGTGCCTGCTGCACATCTGCATATTCCACCTGTTCTACCGGTGTTTTCTGCATGTTCTGTGCATAATTCCAGGCATAGGAACCCTCTTTCGCACTAAGCTTCACATTGGGACAACCGTCAAATGCCGTATCCTGGATATTGGTTACGGATTCCGGAACCTCCACATGCTGTAAGCTCACACAGTCTTCAAATGCCTTGGCTCCGATACTCTGCGTTGGCAGATGAATCGAAACATCCGTCAGATTACTGCAATTCGAGAATGCATAGGACGGAACCTCATAAAGGCCGCTCCCTAACTGTACCTTCTTAAGAGAATCATTGCCCCAGAAGGCATACGCCATGATTGTCTTTACATCATTGGTCAGATTTAAGGCTTCCTTCTGCGAAGACGGTAACAGGAAGTACAACGTTTCATGCTCTTTGCCATATAAAATACCATCTTCCATAAATAAATAGGGATTGGCATCGGATACCTTAAAATCCGTCAGTGCCTTATCCCCTGCGAAAACACCACTTCCAAGCTTCTTTACACCGGAGCCGATCGACACATGGGTCAGAGATGTATCATTACTGAAGGCGCCTGCATCAATCTGCTCCACGCCATCCCCGATATTCACCGTCCGCAGATAATCACAGTTTGCAAATGCACCATTCCCAATCTGCTTTACTTTACCGTCAATATTGACTTTCACAATATTGTCATTGTTGGCAAAGGCCTCTTCTCCGATGATCTGTACATCATCCGGAATAGACACGACTTCCGCCGTGCCTGAATACCGGAGCAGCTTATTTCCTTCCATTTGAAAATCAGATGCAGTGCCTGCCGCCTCCGCATCTGATACCGGTACCTGGGTAACTGCTACTGCAGTCAGCAATAGCAGCACCCCGATTGTTTTTGATATCTTTTTATTCATACCATCCACCTTATGCTGTTCTGGTCTTAGGCAGCTTCCGGTCTCTCTTGAAGAACAGAATCAGTGAGAGACTCGCAAGTCCTAATGCAAGGAACCACTTAGGATGAATCGGATCTCCGGTCTTCGGAGTTGCATCAATTGTTCCTTCAGTCAGATTTGCTGTATTCACATAAATCACATAGGGTGAAAAATGTGTTGCAGTAAAGTTCACACAGGGAACACCATCCACAGTTGTAAATCTGGTATTCAGATCTTCAATGGTTCCTCCCAACGTGGATGCTACTTTATTATTTCCTGCATACTGTGCCAGATCATCCGGCAGCGGTAACGTAATATTCACAGAAATTCCCGAAGTATCCGCAATCTTGGTTCTGCCTGTGGAATCATACAGACTGATGTCCATCGGTAAATACTTCACCCTGCTGATATCTCCGAATTTTGCCTGTAATGCCTGTACAGCCAGATCATTTGCCGTCTGGTCTTCAGTTACCTTAACCACAAAGTTATCGGTAGATCCTGCTACAGTCGCACCCGCAAGATTCGTGTTGGAAATCCCCGGCTTCGTTACTTCTACGGTCGTTCCGCTGTTGCGATTCGAATTGCTTCCAGAGCTTCCGTTCGATGAGGAGCCTCCATTTGAGGAGCTTCCCGAGCCACTGTTGCTGCCCGAGCTTGCAGATGAGCCACTTCCGGTCTTATACGTTGCCGTAATGGCAACATTGGCTGCCGGCATAGTAAAGGTTGTTGAAGTAGCTTCTGCATTTGCAAATCCCACTCCTGCTGTTGATGTTGTCCACTTGTCAAACTGTTTTCCAACACCCATATCATAAGCATTCAGGGCTACAATTGCTCCTGCCGGATAGCTTCCGCTTCCGCTTCCACCGGATACACTTACGGTATACTTCTTCGTGTTATCACCATTGTTATTGTTTCCAGCCGTTGAGGACGGGGAAGCTGATGCACCTGATGAAGAACCACCGCTCGGTGACGCACCTGCGCCCGCAGAGTTCTTATCATATGCCGCAACAATGGTCAGGTCTGTTGTTACTTTAGAGAACACTGTTTTATCCGGATACCATCCTGTAAAAGTATATCCATCTCTCGTCGGAACTGCCGGCTCTACCGCAGCTTCTCCATCATTGACCTTTTGGACACTGATAGCAGTCATCTTATTTTTTTCATAAGCATAGAACGTAACCGTATGTCTGCTCTGATCTCCCGAATTATCCGTATATTTTGCAATAACCGTCAGATCCTTGGAAACATTATGATAATCCGGTGTCCATCCATCAAAGGTGTATCCTTCCCTGACCGGATCTGTCTGAGGCGGAGTCGCACTCTTACCGTCTTCAACATACTGCGGATTGGTAAATCCGGTCTGTGAAATTACCGTTCCATCCCAGTCTAAGAATTCCACCTTATAGATGCTGCCCCCAAACCTCGGCCATACATCCGTATCCTTCGAAATTTTGGTATAATCGGTCCATCCACTGAACATATAGCCTTCATGTTTCGGTGTGTCAGTTGGAGGAACTGCATCTTCTCCGTCACGAACCTTTACCTTGTGGAACAGGATCTTATTTGATGTGTCCGGATAGTTTGGATAATCCCAGAAAAATACCGTATGTTCCAAATATACCTTCCCGTATTCAGGCTTAATGTAATCGTACGCCTTAGCATACCGGTCAGCGGTTGTTCCCTGTACACATTGAAATGATATGGTCTGCTGACCTTCATTATTTTTGAAGGCATCTTTCTCTATGTACGCCTGGTTTCCGGGGATTGTCAGAACACGGATTTTACTGTTCTGGAATGATTTAGCCTCAATATTCTTAACCGTATCAGGCAGAATAACACTATTTAAATCTTCCATATCATAAAATGTCTTTTCAGGAATATCAACAACAGAGGTGCCGGAAAGATCAACCTTTCCAACGTGATCACAATCCATAAATGCTTCTGCCTTGATTTCCGAAACTCCGGACAATTCCTCCGGTCCAACAGAATACGTTCCAACTGTTTCTCCACGTCCTGCCAGACACTCGACTAAAGTCTTTCCATTCGCAGTCGTCTGATATAAGATACCGTCCTGATAAGACAGATTATCGCCAAGACAGGTTATGGTATTTAATTTTGTACAGCCACGGAACGGACGCTTTCCAATATCAGTAATATTTCCCCCAAGTGTCACCTGTTCAAGTGCCTCACACTTCTGCTCCGTTGTAACATGACCATTGGCTGAATCAATTTTTTCCACAGCCCCAAATGCATAATCACCTATCTTGCTTGATTTTATGATCGAAACATTCTTAAGCTCGCTGCAGCCTGTAAAAGTAAATGGCTCAATTTCATCCACACCATTTAATACAATAGAGCTGATCTTGGTATCCGGCGTCATTCCCGCTATCTGCTCTGCCTCTCCGGCAGAATCCACTTTGTAACCGGAGAATAATCCAGGTTTCAGACTGTCCACATTCGTAGGAACGACAACATTTAAAGCCGCATTAACAATCTGCATCTGCTCTTCTGTCGGAGGAACGGACGGATCCGCAGTCGTATATTTTTGATATGCATCCTTGATCTTATCCACATATAACTTAACTTCTGCATCGTCTATTTCATCTACATACGGCAATGCTTTTACCCAATCTATAAGCTTCTGGCTTTCTCCATAGAGTTCGTATCTTGGATAACTCTGCATCTGGGCGCTTCCGGTATTCGTTGTAAAATCATATACATACTTTACTTCTATATTAGTAGGGAAACCACTGTGACAGGTAATCCATGACTTATTTTGGCTTGGATTATGAATGGTATTCTCTGGTGTCATCGCATAAATGAAAGGTACAGTGTCTTCTCCACTATCATTCATCATTGCTCCGACAAAGGTAAGCTCCGGATCCTTGTTTGTAATGGAATCTCCACAGGAAACCACCTGTGTCCGGAATGCATCCGTGCCAATATACTGTATGGTAGATGCATTATCAAAGCTGACGGTTTCCAGATTATGGCTTCCCTTAAATGCTCCATCTTCAATACGCACCACGGTTTCCGGAATCGTAACTCGTTTAATGGAACATGCATCGTTAAAACATCCCGTTCCAATAGAAGCAATTCCATAAGGTCCTATGGTCTTCGGGATCACTACATTCACCGGATCTCCTTCTAACCAGATCTTAATTAACTGGTTCTGGTCATTTACCTGATAGGTAATAGAAGAAGTTCCATTTTCTTCCTTAATTACAATTTCATATACTTCTTTGTCAAAATACTTATACGCGATCTGATGATCGTTTGCTGTTTTATGGAGCTGTGAACGACCATTACGGTCATTCGTATCCGTATCTGCTCCCCAGAAATAAAAGCTTTCCGGAACCGTATTCTTAAATCCCTCAAAAGTAAGCGGATCACTGGCAGGGTCAACACCTGTATTTGTCGTTTCAGCAAAGCTCATGAACTTATTAGGAACCTTCACAAACTGAAGATTCGAGCATCCTTCAAAAATACCAATCTGTAAATCACTCTCTGCATATTGTGTCGGAAATGTTAACGAACCTAAAGAACTGCAATTCTTAAATGCCGAATTACCAATGGTCTGTAACATCGTATCAAGCTCACTGCCACCACACAGATCTATCGTCTGAAGACGAGTACAGCCTTCAAAACAGGAATCGCCGATTGCCTTCACATTTACCGGAATTGTAATACTGGTTAACGCCGTGCAATTATAAAATGCATCTTTGCCTAATGCCTGTATGTTGGAATTATTTGGAATATCACAGCTGCTCAAACGAATACAATTTGCAAAGGCGCCATTTCCAACAGTCCGCAGGTCATTTCCAAAGGAAACGCTCTGTAATGTTGCACAACCCTGAAATGCATAATCACTGATACCGGAAAGATTCGAGCCGATCTGCAGATTCGTAATATTCGCATTATTTGCAAAGACTCCGTCATCCGGTTTTTCACGATAAACCCCCGGACGTACCTTCCAGCTTGCAATATATTCGATCTTCGTTGAAGGATCTGTTTTCTTTTCAGCATCTACAAACTGCTGTCCGATATACTTCACAATTGCATCAATACGGTAATGCAGCTGATCACGCGGATGCTCTAACGTACCATTCGGCTTATCTTCTGTCACACTATCCTTTACCTGATAATACAACTCAGTATCATCCAGATCTCCCCAGATGGATCTCTGCTCATAATAGCATGGCTTCTGGTTCGTCACCATAATGGGCTCCACCGGATAATCCTTCTCAACATCCTGTTCTGTCCCATCTTCATTTTTAACTTTTTCTTTATTACGATAAACCAGAGTTGTTCCATCTGCTCCATAAATCAGCTGATTCTGGTTCACGATAATCGATTCTCCTTCTTTAGAACCAGAAGGAATCGTCTCATGTCCATAACTACCGTACTTTACATCAGTAACCCTGTAAAGCAGGACATCGGAGTCATCTCTTTTCTGTTCATACACATCATAAAACATAAATTCATCATTCTGTGTAACCAGACAGAAATATCCATCGGAAGAGGTTTGCTTATATTTCTTAAACGCTTCCATTGAATCCGGAATTGTCAGGGAACTCTCTGCAAGAGCATTAGCGTTATAATTCAGAATAACAGCATATTTATTACCACCGCCATCCGGATCTACATAGGAAAACTGAAACCGGCCATCACCTGAGGTATACACGATGGAGCTGTCCGGCACATAGGGAATGGTATTCTTCGTTGCTTCCTGTATAGATGTTGATGTCGGTTTTCCCGCCACACTCGATTCCTTTTTTTTATCATCCCAGACCCAGACCTTTTTTGCCGGCTTTGAATCAAAAGTCGGTTCTGCATTTACTCCCGTCACCGGAATTGCAGCAACTACAATAGCGGAAACCATCAGCAGTGCACCGATTGTTTTCCGGATCTGTCTTCTTAATTTTCTGTTTTTCTTTTTTGCAACTTTTGTCATTGAAAAACCCAAGCCTTTCTTTTACTGTGCATTTTGTAACTGTTCAGTACCTTCACAGTTACAATGCAAAATCCATTCCAAATCGGCTTCGCCGATGGGATTTTGCATTACTGAATCATTTTCTTACGGTCTTGGCAGTAAGTGCTTCGACCCGTACTGAATAGTTACTGCATTTCTATATCTGAAATGGAATCAATTTTCAACAAGCAATCAAAGGACGGATCTGTCCGATTGTGTCAATATATGATTCATTCTGTCCGATCAGCTAATCCGCTTTGCTACCACCACGAAACGTCCGTCCGTCTGGGAACTGTCGCAGGTGGACAGTGTCAGAAGGCTGTCGCCGAATTCTGCCGTCACACCGGTATCGTACAAGCTTAATTCACTCATTTCCTGCATATAGGAATTGAATTCTGTTTCAGAATTTGCTTCAATAAACTGATAATACTTGAAAACAATATCATCCTCATTATAAACCTGTGAACGGAATACATACATCACCTGATACTGCGCTTTCTCATAAATCGTATCAAATGTAATGACGGAATGCTTCTTTCCATAGGATTCTTTGGCATATTTTTGCAGATTACCGAACATATTACCTGATTTCATATGATGTCCGTAGACAATCATGTTCGTGGAACGGGGATATACACTGCAGTTATAATCCAGAAAAATACTTCCATTCTTGTCATATTCCTGATTGTAGTTATGATCCAGATAATAGGTATTATCCGAGGTCTGCATAACAGGGTAATCTATATTTGTATCGTCAATTTTGAGCCATCCGATTAGCTTTTTATTCTTATTATATAAAGTTTCATACTCCGGAAGGATATCCGGAAGCCGGACGGCCGATTTATGTAAGGAAAAGGTATTCTGTTCCTGCTGTGTTCCGGAATTTAATACATTGCTTCCCTTAAGAGAGGCCAACTGTTCATAATCCATGTTCGTCCGTGTGCTGAAATAATAATATACGAAAAAGTATCCGAGACTCGCAGCTGCAACGATTGATGCCAGAACCATAATTCTTTTCCGCAGCTTCTCTGCTTTCTGCAGCTCTTTAAGTGCTTCCTTTTCAATTACAGCCTGATACTTTGCATTATTCCTGGTATTCTTTATATCTGTTCTTACAGCCTGTCTACCTGCAGAAGCAGCTGCTCTTTTTCCCTTCTGTTGATCCTTGTTTCCGCATTTCTTAAGAGAATGTTTTTTCTCTTTCTTCCGGGTGGAAGGATTCCTCTTCATCTGCTCCATCTTCTCATAGACCTCATCATCAAAATGAGTTCCAATGATGGTTTCGAACCGGTAGACTCCGGCCTGCATTTCATTAAACAGGCCTTCTAACTGCTTTTTATCGTTGAAATCCACTTGTGCCCTGATCTCATCAATCTTCTTCTGATCTCTCAGAGCCGCCTCATAATCTGCCCTGGTGCGAAAACGCACGCCCCCAACTGACAGGTTTTCTGAAGTCATGACCTACTACTCCTTTATAAAAACATATACCTTTATTTTAGCTATATCTAGAAAGATATGCAAGTGTTTTTCTACATATAGGAGATTTTCCCTATACGCAAGCTGTGTATCCATGCGCAACTTGTATTTTACAGATAATTCCGGCGAAATTTCCTATGAACAAGCAAAGAGCCGTGTCTTCCACGGCCCTTTCCCCTTAAGCAATATTGGCTTATTTGGTCTCTTCGTATGCCTGACGTACTGCCTTGCATAACTGGTCAGCACAGGAGGTTGGCTTGAATCCGCAGGTATTTCCGAGCAGCTTGCTTTCGATGTAGTCCACGGTACATCCATCCACCAGCTTGGAAACTGCTTTAAGATTTCCGTTGCAGCCTCCGATAAATTCCACATTGGAAATCACATCTCCATCGATATCAAAATTAATCTGCATTGCACACACGCCCGACGGCTTATAACTGTATCTCATACTCTCTTACTCCTTCTAAATCATATTCCATACTCTTACAGCACGGTAAGAATGATGTTCAGTACCCACATGACAATGCTGAGCACACAGGCAATGATACCAAGTACCCTACCCGCTTTCGCCATTTTGGCCTTCGTGGAACCCAGTCCGAGGCGGCCGCGCATTACAGCAAGTACACCACAGCAAAGTCCGGCAATCGGAACAAGGAGTCCGGTAAGACATCCCAGGATACCAAATATGAGCGATATGGTTGCTGCGGAGGTGTTATTCACCGTTGTAACCGGAACCGCACCTGCATTGGCTGTGCCGCCTGCAATACCGGCTGCGCCTGCATTCATCTGATCTGTCGGAATATCCTGCCGCATCAGGGTATAAAGCTGCTCAAGACTCTGCTTAAACGGCTTCTTCTGCAGACATCCTACAAATCCTGTCAGACCCATTTCACCACCAAACAATCCCTTTAACCACGCTTCTACATGCAGAACTCCATTGATATAGCTCCAGGTCATGAACTTGTAGCCCTCCAGCATCGGATCCCCGGCACGGTATACGGGCTGTCCCTTCCATTCTGCTGTGGAAAAGCCATTCTTGCTCAGGTAATCGTTCATCATAAACTGGACGAAATCTACCGGTTTATTAAGTGGTAAATCATTTGTGTATCTTGACATGTTATCCTCCCTCATCCCGTTGCATTTCCTTACTGCAACATGTTTCCTCTATTAATAAAAATAACATAAAAAATTTTATGGTGCAACTGAAACACATACAAGCTTTCCTACATATGATATAGCATAAATAAAACAAATACCCTTGGAGGTAACTTATGAGCGATTTAACAGCAACATCCTGCGGATGCGGAACAAACAACAATAACGGATGTGGATGCAGCATTCTCTGGATTATCCTTCTTCTGTCCTTCTGTGGCAACGGTAACGGATGCGGAAGCAGTCTGTTTAATGGTGACTCCGACTGTGGATGCTGGATCATCCTTCTTCTGCTCTTCTGTGGCAACGGTCTGTGTGGCTCTAACAACAACTCCGGTTGTGGATGCGGATGCTGATTTTTCATTTCTCTTCACCCTTTCTTCAGAAGTAGGCTCTGCGGAGCCTACTTTTCTGTTACCATGCATACTCAAAAATGACCCCGATGCATCATTTTGAGTATAAAGTGCATAAAGAAAGAATCTGCGCGCATAGAATGAACTATCGTAACTGTGAGAGTACTGAACAATTATGAACTTTCATGAAGGAAAGGAGTCTGTATGGAGCAAAAGGACACCAGTCAAATTTCGGCTTTTGATACGCTGTTTTCCAATAATCATATCCAGATGCTGAAGGTTCTTCTGCCTTATATGGACAATCAATTTCAAAAATATCTTGCCATTTACATTAAATTTCAGGAGCTGCAGGTTGCCCTTAACTTTGTGAGAAAGCGTCCTTATCCGCTGTGTGGCTGTATGATCCGTCCGGATGATACAGATCCAGCCCAGGTAGTGAAACGCCTTCTTCCCCTATGCACGAAGGAAGAAAAGGAACAGCTGAACCAGATTCTGAAGGTTTTGCAATCTATGTCGCAATATCAGGAGATGATGCATACCATGGAACTGATGAAGGATTTCATGCCGGAAGGGGATTCTTCTTCTCCTTCGAGCATGACGGATATGCTGATGGGAATGCTGACCCCCGAGCAGAAGCAGATGTTCGATCTGTTCTCTGCCATGGGTGATTCCTGATTTTCCGAAACAACAACCGGATTTTGAAAAGAAAGGATGATGCCCTTATGGCGAATGAATGGATGAACGATCCCTCTTTACAGGAAATTGCCCCTTATAAGCTGCAATTTCTTCAGGCCCTGATCTTCGAAAGTGCTTCTCTATCCAGGGAGCAGATGATGCCGTTTCTCATGGCAGTCATGAAGCGTGGAAAAGAAAAGAACATCAACTTTACGGACCAGGAATTCCAGTCCATTGTCAATGTTCTTAAAAAGCATGCTTCTCCGGAAGAACTAACCAAAATGGAAAAGCTTATGAGCTTTCGAAAATAATAACAAAAGGAAGAAAGATATCAGGCGGAATGGGCTTTGAATTAAATAATATCCCTGCAGCTAATCACTGCCCATTCCCTGCTGTGCCTGCAGATTTCAATGGAATTTCGCATTACTGAATCTTCTTCATATAAAACAAAAAGCTCCCCAGTAACGGGAAGCCTTAGTTTTCGGATTAATCCTGAGCGATGATCTCTTTCTTGTTGTAGGATCCGCAGTTCTTGCAGACTCTGTGAGGCATCATGAGTGCTCCGCACTTGCTGCACTTAACTAATCCAGGTACGCTCATTTTCCAGTTAGCTCTTCTCTTATCTCTTCTAGCTTTAGAAGATTTATTCTTAGGACAGATAGACATCTTTACACCTCCTTATTAAACGCATCATAAATATCTTTGATAGCTGCCATTCTTGGATCCGGTACGAACTGGTCGCACCCACAATCGCCTTCATTCAGGTTCTTTCCACACACCTTGCAAATCCCCTTACAATCCGGCTTACACAGGATCTTCGTCGGCATATTAAAACTTATCTCACTTTCCATGAAAGCATCTACGTCAAACTCGTATCCGACCATGAAACTCTGTTCATCTGCGTCTTCTGATTGCTCTGTCGCTTCCGGAGATACCAGTTCATACTCCATCGGAACATGTACCGTTGTTCTCACCGGCTGCAGACATCGATCACAGGGAATTTCCAAATCAAGCTCCATAGTCCCCGTAAGCAGGATTCTATTGTTTCCGATATTCTGAAACGTAATCTCTGCATCCGTTTTGGAAAGGATTGGATACTCAAAACCGAAATATTCAACCGTTCCGGGTTCATACGTAAAGCTTTCTCTTCTGACTTTTCCCTCAGAAGTAAAAACATTTGTCAGATTGATCAACATATCTTACTCCCTCAAAGTGGGTATCATGCCATAGCAAACATACTATCGCACACTCCAACTATTATAGCGATGGTCGATGACTTTGTCAAGGGGCTCTTTTCATTTTTCCAGACCCCATTTTCCAGAACTATTTCCGAACCAGTGCTGCGGTTTCTCTTGCAATGGCAAGCTCTTCGTTCGTAGGAATTACCAAAACCTTCGTACGGCTATCCTTCGTTGAAACAATGAGTGCTTCGCCACGCTTCTCATTCTCTTCTTCATTCAGGGCAACGCCCAGATATCCAAAGTACTTGCAGATCAGGCTTCTGACAAAACCGCTGTTCTCGCCGACACCTGCGGTAAAGCAGATTGCATCCACACCATTCATGGCTGCCGCATAGGCACCGACATACTTTGCAACACGGTAACAGAACGCATCCACGGCACGGATACAGTTCTCTTTATCCTCCACATAGCCTTCCTCAAGATCACGGAAATCAGAGGAATAATCCTCAGACAGACCATAAATTCCGGATTCCTTATTCAGGATATTCAAAACCTCATGAACATCTTTGTTTTCCTTATTGCAGATAAATTCTACAATCGCAGGATCCAGATCACCGGAACGGGTTCCCATGATCAGTCCCTCTAACGGAGTAAGGCCCATGGAAGTATCTACACATTTACCATTCTTTACCGCAGATACACTGGCCCCGTTTCCAAGATGGCATACGATCAGCTTCAGACTCTCATAATCCTGTCCAAGGAGTTCCGCAGCCTTCTTCGATACATAGGAATGGCTGGTTCCGTGGAAGCCGTAACGACGGATCTTGTAATCCTCATAATAACGATACGGAAGTCCGTAAAGGTAAGCCTCCTCCGGCATGGTCTGATGGAATGCGGTATCGAATACAGCTACCATCGGGGTATCCTTCATAAGCTGCTGACAGGCACGGATACCGATCAGATTAGCGGGATTATGTAACGGTGCAAGATCATTACACTCTTCAATCGCCTTTAATACCTCTTCGGTAATCACGGTAGAGCTTGCAAACCTCTCTCCACCATGTACAATACGGTGTCCGACTGCCCCGATCTCACCAAGCTCCTTCACAACACCGGTCTTTTCATCGGTCAGAGCAGAAAGCACCATCTGGATTGCAGCGGTATGATCCGGCATGGGAGCTACGGTAATCTGCTTTTCTCCGCCCTTTGGGGTATAAACCATACGGCTTCCTTCAATTGCGATTCGTTCACATAAGCCCTTTGCAATGACTTCTTCTGATTCGGAATTGATCAACTGGAACTTCAAAGAAGAACTTCCACAGTTAATAACTAAAATATTCATCCTTCTAATCCTCTCTTTATCAAGCTATTAAGATAACTGTGCCTGTACGGCTGTCAGTGCCACAACACCAACGATATCCTGCCAGGAGCATCCTCTGGACAGATCGTTTACAGGCTTTGCAATTCCCTGAAGCATCGGTCCGTAGGCTTCTGCCTTGCCCAGGCGCTGCACCAGCTTATAACCGATATTGCCGCAATCCAGATTCGGAAAAATCAGGACATTCGCTTTACCTGCAACTTCACTTCCGGGTGCCTTGGACTTTGCAATGGAGGGAACAAGTGCCGCATCCGGCTGCATCTCACCATCGATACACAGTCCGGGATACTGCTCATGGGCAATCCTGGTTGCCTCTACTACTTTATCTACCAGCGGATGCTTTGCACTTCCCTTCGTGGAATGGGAAAGCATCGCAATAATCGGCTTTGCTCCGACCAGACTCTTAAAGCTTCTTGCAGAAGAATCGGCAATTGCAGCAAGCTCATCTGCTGTAGGATCCTGATTCAGTCCACAGTCTGCAAACAGGAAGGTTCCATTCTCTCCATATTCGCAGTCCGGTACACACATCAGAAAGAAACCGGATACCAGCTTCACGCCGGGCGCTGTCTTCAGAATCTGTAAGGCAGGACGAAGGGTATCCGCAGTTGCATGACATGCACCTGCTACCATTCCGTCTGCATCATTTGCCTTAACCATAATGACACCGAAGGTCAGGGGATCACTTAACAGGATCTCTCTTGCCTTCTCTACGGTCATTCCTTTATTCTTACGGGTTTCGTATAATAATTGTACATAATCTTCCAGCTTCTCACAAAGGAGTGGATTCACAATCTTTACTCCGGTCAGATCAATCTCCAGCCACGTTGCCCCGTCCATGATCTTTTCTGCATCGCCAATCATAATGATATTGGCAATTCCTTCCTGAATAATCTGGGCTGCTGCAATCAGCGTCCTCTTATCGGTTGTCTCCGGAAGGACAATGGTTTTCCTGTCCATTCTTGCCTTATCTTTAATAATATCAATGTACGACATCATACTGTCTCCTTTCACGGCTTATGTAAAAATAATAGCCCATTCTGCCTTTTCCGACAAGTCCCCTGTTTGAAAAACTTTGTGCAATTTTCGAAACATTTTCGCCTCTTTTTTTAATTGCCGATCCGGTCTTCCCTATGATATAGTTGCTAAAAAGGAGTACACTATGAAAACAGCCGCAGTAATTGCAGAATACAACCCCTTTCACAAGGGACATGAATATCATTTATTAAAAACCCGTGCGATGGCAGAGGCTGATTACATCATCGTTGTAATGAGTGGTGACTTCGTACAGCGCGGAGCACCTGCCATGATGAACAAATATCTTCGTGCGAAAATGGCTCTTGCAGGAGGCGCCGATGTCGTGCTCGAACTGCCTTCACGTTATGCCCTTTCCAGTGCCGAAGGCTTTGCAGAAGGAGCCGTTTCCCTGATCGACCGTCTTCGCGTGGTCGATCTGCTTTCCTTTGGAAGTGAATGTGGAAATGCGACACAGCTTTCTTATTATGCACAAAGACAGCTTACTTTAGAGCAGGATCCGGAATACCGCAAAACGCTCGCTTCCTATCAGAAGCAGGGGCTTTCCTATCCTTCCGCTGTCCAAAACGCCTTACAGGATCCTCCTGAAGCAATGTTTTTTCCAAACAATATTCTCGGGATTGAGTACTGTAAGTCGTTGATCCGCCGTCACAGTTCCATTACACCGGTTTCGATTCTGCGATACGGAGAAGGCTATCACAGTCCACAGCTTTCTGCGGATTCCGGAAGCTACTCTTCTGCATCCGCACTCCGTAAGGCAGCCGGGATGCATGAGGATTCTCTGGATTTTCTCCTGCGGGATACGGTCTTCGTCTCCCAGATTCCGGCACAGGTACTTCCGATCTGGAAGTCGGATTCGGAAATCCATTACGGAATCTCTGAAGCAGATTTTTCCCTGCTTTTGCATTATAAACTGCTCTCTGACCAGGCAGAAGGCTACTCCTGCTTCGAAGGCTGCAGCAAGGATCTTTCCTCTAAGATTGCGAAGTATCTTCCGGAATACCGTGATTTTTCCGGCTTCTGCCAGCTATTGAAGTCCAAGGATCTCACTTATACCAGAATCAGCCGCGTATTGATGCACATTCTGCTTGAGCTGCGTAAGGACGAAGCCTTTCTTAAGGATTCTGACGCTTGTTTGCAAATTCCCTATGCAAGACTCCTGGGCTTCCGTAAAAATGCTTCACCACTTTTAAACCGTATCAGGAAAGAAAGTGAAATTCCACTGATCGCGAAGCCGGCAGATGCTTCTATGCTTTTATCCAAAGATGGATTGTCCCTGTTTAAAGAGGATGTCCGGATTGCCCATACCTACGAGGCTGTTGCTTCCAGCAAAAATCACACGCTATTACATAATGAATACCAGCAGTCCCCGATTGTCTGGTAAAGAAATGGAGGTATTTCATGAAACCGTTTATGGATCAGGATTTCTTATTACACAGTGATGTAGCACGGAGGCTTTACCATAAAGCAGCAGAAACGATGCCGATTCTGGATTATCACTGTCATATCAGCCCGAAGGAAATTGCAGAGGATCGTCATTTTGACAACATCACCTCTCTTTGGCTTGGCGGTGATCATTATAAGTGGCGTTTCATGCGCGCCTGTGGTGTGGAGGAACGCTTTATCACCGGCAATGCTCCGGATAAGGAAAAATTCTTCAAATGGGCAGAGGTTCTTGGCAGAGCAGTCGGCAATCCACTCTATCACTGGAGTCATCTGGAATTACAGCGTTACTTTGACTATCACGGCATTCTGAATAAAGATTCTGCAGAGCAGGTCTGGAACCTTTGTAATGAAAAGCTTGCCGATCCCTCCATGAGTGCCCGCTCCATCATTGAACGCTCCAACGTCACCCTACTCTGTACCACGGATGATCCGGTAGATTCCTTGGAATACCATATGCAGCTTGCAGAAGATAAGAGCTTCCCCGTCCAGGTTCTGCCGGCATGGCGTCCGGATCGCGCCATCTCCATCGGGAAATCCGATTTTCCGGATTACATTCATACCCTTGCGGAGGTTTCCGGAATCACCATTACCACCTTTGAGGATTTAAAAAAAGCGCTCTCCATCCGGATGGATTATTTTTCTAACCTGGGATGTCTTGTCAGTGACCATGGTCTGCCTTATGTCATGTTCTCTCCTGCCTCTGACTCTCTTATCGAAGAAATCTTCAACAAAAGAATGCAGGGACAAATGGTGGATGCACAGGAAGAACTGCAATATGAAACGGCACTCCTCCTTTTCCTTGGACGGGAATACCGGCACCGCAACTGGGTGATGCAGCTTCACTATGGTGTACGCCGCGACAACAATCACAAGATGTTCGCCCGCATCGGTGCCGATACCGGCTTTGACAGTATCGGAGATTGTGCTCCCGTTTCCACACTGGCAGAGTTCCTAAACGCTCTGTGTGAAACCGATGAGCTTCCGAAAACCATCCTCTACAGCCTTAATCCACACGACAACGAAGCAATTGACTGTATCATGGGATGCTTTCAGGATTCGACCGCCATATCAAAGCTGCAGCATGGAAGCGCCTGGTGGTTTAACGATCATAAGAACGGCATGCAGAACCAGTTATTATCTCTGGCTGCCTCCGGCAACCTGTCCGGCTTTGTCGGAATGCTGACCGACTCCCGGAGCTTTATCTCCTACACGAGACATGAATACTTCCGGCGGATTCTTTGTAATCTGCTTGGTGAACTGGTAGAAAATGGAGAATTTCCGGATGACCTTGCAACCTTAAAAGAAATTGTGAAGGATATTTCCTACCGGAATGCTGTCCGCTATTTCGGATTTGATCTTCCGACAGATGAAACCATTGAAAAGCAGATTTCTTTTATCAAGACTCAAAAATGATCCACTGGATCATTTTCCCATATACATGGCAGCATAAAATCAGCCGGTGCATATCATGGTATGCACCGGCTTTTCTATCATTACTTATAACTATTCAGGAATACACAATTTAAGTCAGTTCTCTGGCTATGACTATCGCTGTACTCTTCCGGAAGCATCTCCTCCAGCCAAAGTTTCCACTTCCCTCCGCGACACCAGATTAAAATCCCCCGGAATCGTATGCTTTAATGCAGAAGCCGCTACTGCGAACTCCAACGCATCCTGAAATTTCTTGCCATCCAGCAATCCGCAGATTACACCGGCTGCAAAGGAATCTCCTCCACCCACACGATCTACAATCGGACGGATCTGATATTCTTTTGAATGATAGAACTCCTTCGTATCCCTTGCATACATGCACGCCGACCATCCGTTATCGGAAGCCGAATGGCTGACACGTAAGGAAGAAACACAATATTCAAATCCAAACTTTTCTACCATCTGTTCAAAAATCGAACGGTATCCGGCAAGCTCGAGGTTACCGCTTACTACATCGGTCTGTGCCGGCTTAAAACCAAGTACAAGTTCCGCATCCTCTTCGTTTCCAATGCAGACATCCACATATTTCATCAATCCGGTCATGACATGCTGTGCCTTTTCGGATGTCCACAGTTTCTTGCGGAAATTCAGATCCACAGAAATCTTCACACCATGCTTCTTAGCTGCAATCAGTGCTTTCTCGGTAAGTACTGCCGCAGAATCCGAGATTGCCGGAGTAATTCCGGTAAAATGGAACCAGTCAGCATCAGCGAAAATGGCATCAAAATCAAACTCCTGCTCCGTTGCTGTGGAAATTGAGGAATGAGCACGGTCATACACCACCTTGGACGGACGCATGGCAGAACCGGATTCCAGATAATAAATGCCAAGACGTTCCCCACAGCGTGCAATATGCGCCGTACCCACATTATACTTACGCAGCGCAGCGATGGCGCACTCCCCGATCTCATTGTCGGGTACTGCCGTCACATATTCGGCAGCATGTCCATAATTGGCAAGGGAAACAGCAACATTTGCCTCTCCGCCTCCATAATGAATATCAAATTCATCTGCCTGAATAAACCTTTCAAAATTCGGGGTCGACAGCCGGAGCATAATTTCCCCCATCGTAACTACTTTTGACATGAGCGGATTTCCTCCTTCTTCTGTACGGCCTGACGGCATAATTCCGTAATCCGGTCAAACGCGCCTGCCTGAATCAGATCCTTCTTCACCATCCAGCTTCCTCCACAGGCAAATACCTTCGGAAAGCTTAAATAGTCCTCCATATTGGCAGGGCTGATTCCACCTGTAGGCATGAAACGCACATTACCGTAAGGTGCACTCAATGCTTTAATCATCTTGACACCGCCTGCCGCTTCTGCCGGGAAGAATTTCACTTCCGTAAGCCCCAGACTCAATGCCAGTTCGATTTCCGACGGAGTCATGATTCCGGGAATCACCGGAACCCCCTTTGCCTGACAATACTTTACGGTTACCGGATTCAATCCGGGACTTACGATAAACTTCGCACCTGCTGCAACAGCACTGTCTACCTGTTCGGTCGTCAGTACTGTTCCTGCCCCGACCAGCATTTCCGGATAATCCTCACTTATTTTCCGGATCGTTTCTTCTGCCGCCGCTGTCCGGAACGTCACCTCTGCACAGGAAATTCCGCCGTTTAATAATGCTTCTGCCAAGGGAGCGGCATCTCCTGCATCATCTAATGCAATGACCGGAATAATTCCGATCCGGCTCATTTGTTCGAAAACTGGATTCACTCTTTATCCTCCATTCTTTTGCTGTCTGTAAATTGTCCAGTGCCTTCCCAATGAACGCAATCTTTCCAATTACAGTATAGCTTTTTTACCGGAGGATGTCTTTTCAAATCCATTACAAAAGATTACAAATCTTGTTCGGATTGTTCTTCTGCCACAATCTGGTTTCGCCCGTTCTGCTTTCCGATATAAAGCCGCCGGTCCGCACCGCTTACCATGCTGTCAATGTTAGCAAACTGTTCTCCGGCTTCCACAATACCAAAGGTCATCGTAATATGAACTTCCGTTTCTTCTTTGTAGGAAACCGAATGTGCATCCAGTTCATGGATAAATTCATTCATTACCTCTTCTGCTTCATCGATATGGAATTCCGGAAAGACCAGCAGAAATTCCTCACCACCCCATCGCACCGCATAGCCCTTGCCACGCATAAAATATTTCAGTCTCTTTGCAATTTCAGTCAGCACCACATCTCCACAGTCATGACCATAGGTATCATTGACCCGCTTAAAGAAGTCAATATCTCCAAGTGCCACACAATAGCTGATACCCCGCTTCGCATAGTCCTCATAAGTCTGATGCAGCTTTTTTTCTCCACAGCGGCGGTTATTGAGTCCGGTTAAGGTGTCCTCTTCCACAAGCTCACGCAGAGATTTCTGCATACGTACCGCATTTCTTCCCATCTCTCCCAGCTCATCGTCACGCTTTAACACCTCATAATCCAACGCATCATGAAGGTGTCCCTTTGCAATATTCGCCATATATGTTTCGATCTTCTTAATCGTATCTACAAGACCTGTTGTGTAGTGGATGGTCACAAATGCAACCAGAATCATGACAAGAATTGCGATCACAACCATCGGCATAATGGAATTACGGATCAGCTTCTCCACATTCGCCGAAGGCTGTGCAACAAAAATCATTCCGATACAGCTTCCATCCTCCGCAAACAATGGTGCATAATAGGCAAAATAGCGCTCATCCTCCACCATAACAGATGAATAAAACATATCATCAGCCTTATCTAATACATCCCGCTTTACCACAGGGCTTACCTGCGTCCCGACCACACGCTCACCCTTATGGTTCTCAAGCGTTGTTGCTACCCGGATATCCTGATAAAAAAGTGTAATATCCACGTTGGTAACCTTTTTAACTGAATCGATCAGCTCATAATCCCCATTAAGGACATGCCCGCCCTTCATAAAATAAATTGCATCTTCCGTTTCTTCCACATGATATGCTCCTGGATACAGTTCATCTATCGTTACCTGAATCGTGTTGCAAAGATCCTTTAATCCTCCCTGCACCTCGTGGTACATGGATGCTGCAAACCGGTTAGCGCTGAATATGGTAATGACAAGACCCATCAGGATAATGGGAAGCAGATTCATCGCCAGAAACGTACCATGCAGTTTTGTCACTTTCAGCTTTTTCATTCCGTTCTCCCTGATCATTCCCCTGTTTCTTTATTGTATCTCATGAAGATAAATCTGTGCACGGTTCTGGATAATCTGTGCAACCTCACCTGCATTCTTCTGTCCGTTAAAATAAGGCTCTGCCTCTTCAGAAATGATATTAATCAGTGTATCATCATATCTACCGACATTCTTAAAGGTCTTAAGGATCTCCATAAAGTGATCTACCTCTTCCCGGGTCATCGGATCGATCGTAACCTCTACATCATCAATATAGATAATATCATCATAATAATCCTTATTTCCATTCACATCTATATAATAAGGACGATCCATGGCTTCCTCGGCCCGTTTCTCCAATACCTTCATGCTGAGAGGAAATCCGGGTGCTTCATTCTGATAGTCTTCTGTCAGATAATACCTCAGGAACTGCCATGCGGCATCCTGATTCTTAGACTTTGCAGAAATTGCAAACTGCATGGTCGGTACAAGAACGGAGCCATCCTGATCTGTGGAAGGAAAGCCAATCATGGTAATCGGTTCCCCGAAGGTTCCCTTCTGCGTATAGTTGAGATTACGGAAATCACCCAGATACATCTGCTGGGTAATGACCTTTCCGGTTCTCCACAGGCTGTCATAGGAACTCCAATATTCATCGGTATAATAGTCATCAGAAATTTCAACCGGGAAGCGTTTCAGGAATTCCAATAAATTCAGAAAGCCCTCATTGTTAAAATCACAATCCCCTGTACTGTAATTCACAAACTGGCTGCCGGCAAAGCTCATACACATATTCAGCATCTCACTTCTGGTTGCCCCTGCAATAAACTCCGTTCCTTCCGGCTTGGAGTCCCAGAGAGCCATCGCCTCTTCTACGGTCCAGCCACGTTCTTCCCCGACATCTGAGGTCTTTGCAACAATCGTTCTTATAGAATAAGACGGTATAAGACGATATAGCTTTCCGTCCCTGGAAAATGCTTCCATTACATTCGGCATCAGGTCATTACGGTCAATCTCCTCATCTTTTTCGATAATGGGAAGAAGATCTGCAAACAGGCCTTTACTGATATAGCTGTCCGTTGGCATGGAATCATCCAGCAGGATAATATCGGGTACTTTACCGGATACAATATCCGTATTCATTCTGGAAATGCCTTCCTCATACTCACCTGACTCAGAGGAATAATCAATCAGACTGATCCGGTAGGTATCGTTCTTTTTATTAAACTCAATTACCCGGCTTTTTACCGTCCAGTCTGTGCTTGCCATGGCAAGGGTAATCACCTGGCGCTCCTTGACATCCTTTGGATCTACCTTCGTAAATTTAGAAACTCCATCCTGCCAGTCAGAGGCACTGGAATACGAACCATAAAACTCGGTATCACTGATCGGAATAATATTATTGATCTGCCAGACATCAATATCGGAATCCACATAGCTCATGAGCTTCGTAACTGTAGTATCCCCAAGGTTATATCCATAAACCGCATAGTTATCGGATACATAAAAATCATATCCGGAACCCGGATAAAAGCTGAAGCTGTAGCTGTTTCCCGCAAGCTCTGCAGCCGTTCCGATTGTACCGTTTGCAAGATCCAGCGGATAAACCTTCATTCCATTATCCCCATAATTAATGGCTGCATATTTCCCGTCTCTGCCACGGACAACAGATGCACCATCCAATACATTTCCGGCATCCTGTCTGATGACATTGCCTACCATGTTTCCATTCTTATCAAACTTCAGAATGCTGCTTCCGCAGACAAGATACAACGCATCCTCTTCTGCAAACAATCCATTAATATAAAGCCAGCCCTGCTGTTCAACAATTTTCTTTATTTCCGGAAGTTCATTCAGATTTACACTGAACACGGTTTCATCATCCAGTGTTTTCTGCTCTAAGTAATACAGATCCTCACTGGTATCACTGCCGTCATCATATACATACACGTTGCGCAGGCAGTAAAGATTCCCCTGTGAATCTGCTGTAAATGAATTAATGGACTGATCCGGTGCCCCCTGAAGCTCATGTCCTTCCCCAAAGGTGCCGTCCTCCAGAATTTCATAAAAAATCATGGAAGAATAGCTTTCCGCAATGTCCTCTGCTGCCTCCTCCGTACCGGGCTCCGGTTCTGCCACAGTCTCTTCTGTTGCCGTATCGACATCCTCTGCTTCTGCTTCTTTTTCAGTGTTTCCGCCGCCTTCAATATCTGCTCTTGGCGTTACAGCCCCATCCATCTCACGCCATTCATAGCTGTAACCATAAACCTTATCCCCGATCTGAATCAGTCCGCTGGGTGCTGTACCACTTCCATTATAGGAAATAACCTCCTGCTTATACACATAATCCCTGGAAACTGCCTGTTGCTGCAAGTCACCCTTTTCTTTCTTTCCGCATCCGGCAAAACACCCAATCACAAGTGCCACAACCAGTAACGATACCATTACCTTTTTCATAATTGTCCTCCTTTCCTTCCGGGAATCAGAAATTCTCCCATTTTTCCTTTTCCCGCCTGCTCTTCTTTCGAAGACCATCCCTTATATCTATGATACGGTTGCCTAAATCTTTCCAGGTAAACGTCCGATGCCTCCATTTCCAAATAAAAAAGGCAATCAGGATCGTCCCCGGAATGAGTAAAAACAAAAACTGAAAAATCAGTATCAATGCACACACATCTTCATAACCGCGCGCCACATTCTCCCAGAAAGGGAACCGGATTGCGGCATTCTGCATGGAACGTGTGCCGAATTCCAGAATCACTGGAATCAGCGACTCCACCTTGAACCGTGTCGTGTTCTCCACAACGACCATATCATCCTCTGCCACGCCAAGCTGATCCTTCACGGCATTGTAGACGAAATGCCTGACCGGGTTTGGGGCAAGAACCTCATAATTGCTGATGCCCGCTGTTGTTCCATAAGCCTGCAGGGAATCATCCGACAGATACACCGTCGTCTTATTTAATCCGGCACTCTTTGCAAATTTACTGCCATCCCGTTCAATGACTCCTGCCACATAATGTGGCACACCGCCAATCATCACACTTTTCCCGACAATATCATTGGATCCGAACAGCTGCCACGCACCCTCCGTATCCAGAATAATACTGTCCTGCATGAGATCCCCGCCGGTAAAATAGCCTCCGGAAAGGAGCTTCACCGGATGAAACAGGAAATAATCTCCTCCGATTCCAATCGCATCGACATCGGTGAGCTTTCCCTTTTCACTAAGAACCGTCACCTTTCCCATGGCACTATAGCCATCTACCACCAGACGCCGGTCATTCTCTTCACTATATTCATCGGCAGGAAGTGTCTCCTTCAACATCTGTTCAAGCTTCTTTTTAAACCCCATAAACTCCATGTCGGTAAGCTTCACCTGATCTGTAAAGTAGCAGCTTACCTGAACACTTTTTCCGTCCTTGTCCCATCGTTGTGCAGCCTGCTGGTCTGTCAACTGACTGGTCAGATGGTGTGACCAGATGGTTAAAACAAGAAACAGCAGAAACGATACCACCGCCATCAGGCTGAACACAATCTGCTTTATTGTAAAATTGGAGAAAAAACGTTTAAGCCTTATTCCCACTGTAAATTCCTTTCCTCAACTGTCCTGCATTTTCTTATGGTTCTTAACGCATTCCTCATCAGGAGTTATCCGCAAGACGAACCTGCTTTCCTGCTTCTACCGGCTTCGTAGATGTCGTAATAACATATTCCCATCCATAAAGCGGGGCGGAAATTGCAGAATTATTATCATCTGAAGCCAATACTTCCACGCCGACCCGGGTTGCAATATAACGGTTTCCTAACGGACTGCTCTTGGATTCCACCGTCAGAATAAACTTACCATCGTTATCCTCACGGATGGCGCTGTTCGGTACCACCAGTTCATATTCCTGACTACGCTGTCCTACGGAAATACTTAAGGACTGGTCTGCCTGAATGGTTGATCCACTCACATCAAATACCAGCAGCTTATTGGTTCCCGGGTTATCCGGATCCGGTTTGATCGCAGACAACATCACCCTTGCATCATCATAATACCAGGAATTCTGCAATTCTGCCATGTCACCGATCTGCACCTTCTTAGCCTGTTCATTGGTCACGGAGATAGAAAGGGTAAAGCCCTTGCCCTCCGGCTGGATTACTGCCATGACGTCCTCCGGCTGTGTAGTCTCACCGGCCACATATTTCACCGTAGTAATTGTTCCTGCCACCGGTGCTTTGACTGCAGAACCCATAGACTTTTCCTTCAGCCTCTCTATCTCTTCTTTCTTTTTCTGAATATCCTTATTCGTCTTGGACAGATCCAGTTCCGCATTGATGTCTGCCGCAAGAGAGGTCTGTTCTTCCTTTAATAAGTCATAGACTGCCTGTGCATTCTTCAATGCCGCATTTGCATCAGCTAAACGGTTCTGCCATGCCACGCTCGTCTGGCTGTTGGCTGTTGTTATTTCTAAGATGTTGCGGTTTGCCTGATTCAGACGGTTCTGCGCATCCTGTACACCACCATCTGAGGATGCCGTGATTGCCTGTACTTCGGCAAGTTTATTCTGGAGATTTGCTAACTCTGCTTTCTTCTTTGATAATAAAGTTTGATTATTAGCATATAAGTTATTAACATCCTTCGCATTCTGCTCTATATTATCAATCAACATATGTGTTGCATTATAATCTGCAATAAGCGTTTGATAATCCTTATTATCCTTTATAGCATCATATACACCTTTATATGCATCTTCTATTTCGGTAAGTCCCACATCACCTAATTCTGGCTTTGATAAACCTTTTAATATTACATTCACGGTTTTCTTCAAACTTTCAATTGCTTTTTTTCGTTGCCCATCATAGCTTGATGATGATGTAGTGGGAGGATTAGTCCCACTTCCAGCCGAAGCTTCTGCATTGCTAAGCAGCTTCTCCAGATCCGAGATCTGCGAAGTCAGTTCGGTAATCTGTGCATTCAGACTGGCAATCGTTGCTGCCTTGTCCTTCTCAAACCGGTTCTGTGCCTCGGTGAGGTCTGTCGTTGCCTGATCCTTCGTCAATTCCTCATTCTTGGTGCTCACACCGGCATTATTGGTATCCTTCGTGCTCTGCAAGGTCAGATCATCCACGTTTTTCTGGCATTCCTCTACCCGCTTCTTTGCAGCCTCCAAACGGTTCTGCATATCGGTCACCTTGGCCTGCAACTGGCTGAAGCTATCGATATTTCCATTTGCAACCTTCGTAATGACCTCCGGAGAGACATTCGCTCCGAACAATCCCTTCATATAATTCAGTTCAAGATCCTCCAGCTCCTGTTCAGCCTTCGTAAGTTCATCGCTCTCGGATTCTTCCAGATAATAAATTACCTGATCCTTTTCTACGATATCTCCCTGCTTTACTGCCACACTGGTGATGACACGGGATTCCTTCGCAATGACATTATACGGATCAGAAGCCTCCACCTTACCGGTTCCGCGCACCTTTGCCGTGATCGTTCCGGTCTGCACATACTGTGTTGCCACCTCCGGCAGGGAATAATTCATGATCGTATTGGAAAAGAACGTCAACAGCAACATGATCGTTAAGAATATGATTGCTGCGTTCTTCACCCATTCTCTTCTTTTCGTTGTATTCTTCTCTTCCATCGTTTCTCTCCTCATCCAGCACTATCCCTTAATTCCACCCTGATACGTGATTCCTTCTACCAGATAATCCTCTCCGTAAAGGAACACCAGAATGGGCGGAACCATATAAATTGTTGCAACAGCAAATGCAAGTCCGATTTCCCCCGAATTAATCTTCGATAAAAATACGGACAACGGATGCTTATTGGAATCCGACAACAGGATCAATGGCTGTTCCACCATATTCCAATAATCAATAAAAATCAAAATCGCAATAGAGCACATTGCACCCTTACAAAGCGGCATACAGATTTTCGTAAAAATCTGCCACTCGCCTGCACCGTCAATCTGTGCCGCCTCCATCACGGAAACCGGAATTCGCCGCATGTACTTCGTCAGAAGAAATACCGCAAACGGTGAGAAAATTCCCGGCAGCCAGATCGCCCAGTTGGTATCTAAAATATGCAGCCAGTCCGAAACCAGATAATTGGGAACCAGAGTCACCTGATACGGCATCAGCATTAAAATAATATAAACAAAGAAAATCAATTCCTTGATTCTTCCCCGGTATCTTGAAAATCCAAATGAGGCACCTGCCGCTACCAGTAACTGAAAAACCACAATCGGCACAACCAGGATTACGGAATTCCAGAATTTCAGCAGATAATCCGGACTCTTAAACAGAACCGTTACATACTGACTGAAGGATACCATATCCGGAATAAATTTTAAATTTACCTTAGATGAAATAAATACCTTGCCCCCGGAATCCGTTGTGGCAAAAACCTGTCCATAGTTGGCGGCAATCTCTGATGATGACATAAACGAATTGGTAATCGTTAAGATAATCGGCATCAGGAACAGTACGGCAAAGCATCCTGCCACCATCGTTCCCAACAGAATCCGTATCATCCGACGGGTATTTTTAATTTTCTTCCTGCGTTTCAGCCGGCGGCTCCAGAGCTCCGCAGGATCCCTTCTCTTCAAGCTCATCCTTCCACATCCTTTCCAAAATAATTCTCGGTAAGGAAAAGGATCCCGATAATGATAACCATCACAACTGCCATCATGATGGCCGCTGCAGACATTTTCTGATAATCCAGCTTACTGAACGTGTTGTTCATAAAATGCTGGAGCATATACATCGTCGGATAAGGATAATCTCCCTTTAACAGATAGATTTCCCGGAATACCTTAAAAGAATTAATCAATGACATAATTGTCACAAACAAAATGGTCGAGGACAGATACCGGAGCTTGATATGCCAGAAAATCTGCATCGGCGTTGCACTCTCCAATACCGCTACCTCTAAGATATCCTTCGGTATACTGCTCAGGGCAGACATAAACAAAATCATATTATAGCCCAGGTTTTTCCACAGAAACAATACAATAATCACCACCTGCGCATAATCAGAATTCAGCCAGTCAATCTTGTCCTTTCCGAACCAGCCGATGACCTCATTCATCATTCCGTTATAATGGAACAGCACCTGCCAGATCAGTACCACTGAAGCAATCGGCACCATCATCGGACTTAAGAAAAAGGTCCGGAACTGGCTTTTAAAAGGGATCTTACTCTCCATCAGAATTGCCAGAAGAAGTGATAAAACAACCGCTAATGGCATTGCTATTGCCGAAAATGTCATCGTATTAAATGCTGCCTGACGGAATGCTGCGTTCTCAAATACCATTTTAAAATTGTCAAAGCCTACAAACTCTGCATTGATCGGATTATCAATCACCGAATAATAAATTACAATAAAAAAGGGCAGGACAAAAAACAGCAATACTCCCAGAATACTGGGAAGCAGAAAGCCATTGGCCATCCACTTCCCCGGATTCTTATGACTACCGGTTTTACCTGCTCTGATTGCGGAGGGATTTTTCTCTCCTCTTTTTCCTGTATGCTTAGCGATTTTCATTGACATAAACCTGAATTCTGTTCTGAATGACATTCGAAACATCGGAAGCAGATTTCTGTCCCTTAAAGAACGGCTCCGTTTCCTCTGAAATAATGTTAATCAGTTCTTCATCTACATTATTCTGCCTTTTCTTTGCGGAAGCAATCAAGCCCCTCACCTGATCAATGTCTTCCTGTTTAGCTGCATAAATATCTATTTCAAAATCGTTACCATAGCCCCAGGTGGTCTTTGGCTGTTCCACCTGTTCGCCATTTTCATCCGTATAATACTCCGGTGTCATATCCTTCTCAAACTGAAGCTCCAGTGCGGATTTCAGAATCGGGAATCCACTCCATCCAAAGCCGTCCACGAGACTGTTCTGATAGTCTTCCGTAAGCAGTGTCTGTAAAAACGCCCACGCTGCTTCCTTATTCCCGGATTTGGAAGAAATAGCAAGACAGCCGCCGACCGCACTGATCAGATTCCCTTCACGGTCCTTATTCGGATATCCTACATAAACCGGATTCTCCCCCATCATGCCTTCCAGCATCTGACATTCCTCTACGGAGCTTACCGATTGCATCAGCAGAAGCAATTTATTATTCCGAAGTTTGGTTGCTTCTCCCTCTTCCTCAGCATCATCGTTATACTGTTCCGGAAGGGTCTTCGTATATTCCAGAATTCTTGCAAATTCCGGACCGTCAAAGGAGCACTTTCCACTCTCCCAGTCAATGAACTCATCCATATTATTATATACCAGAAGATACAGCATATACTGCTGGGAAGCATAGGGAAATACCTCGCTGTCCTTATGCTGATCGATAAAGTCCATCATTTCTGAAAGTGTCCATCCGGAAAGTTCTCCTAAAACAGATTGCTTACCAACGATGGTATAGATTGAAAATTCCGTTGTGAATCCATATAACTTTCCATCCATCTCATAGGCTTCCAGCACGTTCTCAACGTAATTCTCCTTCTTTAAGCCGCTCTTTTCCATATAAGGGTACAGATCTTCAAACACGCCCTTTTCCGCATAGAGCGTATAATTCAGATTGGAAAAATCTACAAGGTCAGGACCGCTTCCCGATGCCACATCGGCATTAAACTGGGTCAACCCCGACTCCCAGTCATCCTGTCCATAGGTCTTCACGGAAATATGGTACTTGTCGCTGCTCTTATTAAAGTCAATTATCGCGCTCTTCACATTATCATCAAGCCACAGTGTTCCGAGTGTTACTTCTTCCTTCTGTGCAACCTCTGAGGATTTTTTCTTTTCCAGAAGCAAAAGCTCTGCTTCATTATTATTACCGTCATAGGTAGAAGTAATAACCCAGATTCTTCCATCCGGCAGTTCACCGAAGTAATTCACATTATTGCCGTTCACATCAGCATCCAGCCAGTCAAAAAGCTTCGTAAAGGTTCCTGCTGTCACATCGGCTGCATAAACCGTATTCTGATCATTTACCAGAAAGTCACAGCTGATACCTGTCATACAACCATTGATGTTCATCAGCTCCTTATCGAACTTCAATGGATCAGACAGAGCTTTTTTCGTAAGGTCAATCTTACGGATCTCCGTACCGGTATTTCCATAAAGAGTTACATAAATTTCTCCATCCTTTGATGCAAACATCTGATTGATATAATCGGACAGGGATATAGCTGCAACCATTTGCAGATCACCGGAAAGCACATAAATACAAGGTTCATTGCTGTTAAAGAGATAGTTATTTCCCTGTGCGTCAATATAGAAGCTTCCAAGGTAAGCATCCTTTGCGACACCATTCTCTTCCGAAAGCTCTTTCTGACCGGTAATCTCCCCACTCTCCGGATCCATATACCAGAGGGCATAGCTGCCTGATCCGTCCTGATACTCACCATTTTCATCCTCTGTATTGGTCCATTCATAAAGCAGCAGGGCAATCTTACCGTCCGGCGTTATCTGCATGGCAGAAACAGAAGCTTCTCCAACGTCAAGGGAAATCATTTCGGATTTCCTGCTCTCAAAATTATATTTCGAAATGCCGGTCCTGCTTTTTCCCGTTTCATCATCCCATGCTTCCGTGTAATAAAAAATTTCATTTTCATAGTTAATGGCAGAACCGATATAATCCGAGTTTCCAAGATTAAAATATTCCGGCACATAGATATACTCCGGTCTTTCGGTATCTGCTTCCTCTGTCTTCTTGCCGCCACAGCCAGCCAGCAGACTTAAGAATAAAAACATAAGTACTGCAACAAATAATGTCTTCCGCTTTTTGTTTAATTTCATTCCACACCTCATGATCTTGTATAGTCAAACGATATTGTATACAGACTATAGCATATTTATCCCCACAGGACAATGTGGGGATTCTTAAGATTATCTTAAACCACCCGGACGTTATTTTTAGTTCTTAAAACTGTGAATCGGTGCAGGAATCCGTCCTCCCCGGTTCACAAAAGCTTCGCAGGAAAAGCCGTTGACCGGCATAATCGGTGCGTGTCCAAGAAGGCCTCCGAATTCTACATTCTCACCAACACCCTTCCCAATCACAGGAATGATACGGACAGCTGTTGTCTTCTGGTTAATCATACCGATTGCCATTTCATCCGCAATAATTCCGGAGATGGTTGTATCCGGAGTATCTCCCGGAATGGCAATCATGTCAAGTCCAACCGAGCATACGCAGGTCATGGCTTCCAGCTTTTCAATAGTAAGAGCACCGGCATCTACCGCATCGATCATTCCCTGATCTTCGCTGACCGGAATAAACGCGCCACTCAATCCTCCAACATAGGAGGAAGCCATAACGCCGCCTTTTTTCACCTGATCGTTTAATAACGCAAGTGCAGCGGTCGTTCCCGGTGCTCCGGCATACTCTAATCCAATTTCACACAAAATATCTGCTACGGAATCTCCGATCGCCGGAGTCGGTGCCAGAGACAGATCGACAATACCGAACGGAACATTAAGACGTCTGGAGGCCTCCTGTGCTACAAGCTGCCCGACTCTTGTTACCTTAAATGCCGTCTTTTTAATTGTTTCACACAGAACCTCAAAGTTCTTTCCACGGACCTTTGTCAGGGCAGTCTTTACCACACCCGGACCACTGACACCGACATTGATGATCTTGTCTGCTTCGGTTACACCGTGGAATGCACCTGCCATGAACGGGTTATCATCCGGTGCATTGCAGAGAACGACAAGCTTCGTACACCCTAAGGAATCCTTGTCCTTTGTTAAGACAGCCGTTTCCTTGATTACTTCTCCCATCAGCTTCACCGCATCCATATTGATACCGGTTTTGGTAGAACCCAGGTTTACGGATGACATAATTCGTTCTGTCTGGGACAGAGCCATCGGAATGGAGCGGATCAAAAGCTCCTCTGCCGGTGTCATTCCCTTTGCAACCAATGCCGAATATCCTCCGATAAAGTTCACTCCGACATCCTTGGCCACACGGTCTAAGGTCTTTGCAATCTCCACAAAATCTTCTTTTGTTTTGCATGCTGCCCCGCCGATCAGACCAATCGGTGTCACTGAAATACGTTTGTTCACAATAGGAATTCCAAATTCCTTGGAAATTTCTTCACCGGTTCTTACCAGATCCCTGGCAGCATCATAAATCTTATGATAAATCCTGTCATTTAAGCGCTGCAAATCTGAATCAATGCAGTCTAACAGACTGATTCCCAGCGTAATGGTACGGACGTCAAGATTCTCCTTGTCGATCATTTCATTCGTTTCTACTACTTCGCGTAAGTTAATCATGCTTCTGCTCCCTTAATTTGTGTATTTATTTGAAAACTAGATACGATGCATCTTATCAAAAATCTCTTCCTTCTGACATTTTATTTCAACACCAATTTCGTCACCAAGAGCCTTTAACTCATCTGCCACATCTCCGAACTGCTTCGGGCATTCCTTCGTATCCACGATCATCATCATATTGAAAAACCCCTGTACAATTGTCTGTGAAATATCTTCGATGTTGATCTGATTCCCGGCCAGATACGTGCAGACCTTTGCAATAATCCCTACGGTGTCTTTTCCTACTACGGTAATAATTGTTTTTTTCATAATGTTCTCCTTAAATCATATATTTATTTTTATCTTTTAATTTCACGCATATATCAGACTGATGGATCCTGCGCATCACCCTTTCATGATCTGCCCAGGCTCTTCTGCGATCAGGCAATGTGAATCACCTGGGACACCTCGTTCCGGGAGGCCACATACATCGGAAAATCCATGTTCTTCCCCTGCTCCAGGGTAACCTCAATCCGTACCGCTTCGTAAGCCAGCTCCGGCATATTGTTTTCCTTGCTTAAATGGCCAAGCACAACCGCCTGTAAATCATCATGGATCAGAGAGCAGAGCAGCTGTCCTGCACGTTCATTCGATAAATGTCCACGATCTCCTAAGATTCTCTGCTTTAACGGGTAAGGATACGGTCCGGCCTGTAGCATATGAATATCATGGTTTGCTTCTAAAACCAGGGCATCCATCCCTCTTAAGGATTCAATCGTATAGTCATTATACGTTCCAAGATCGGTCACAATCGCGATCCGTTTCTTTCCATGCTGGATCCGGTATGCAACCGGTTCGGCCGCATCATGCGAAATCTTTAATGGATTACAGACCATATCTTTAATTATAATTTTTTCATCTGCGCAGACAGGATGAAACAGCTCATCAGGAATTTTCCCCACAGACGGCGTATTCTGAATTGCCCGGATCGTTCCGTTCGTTGCATAAATGGGTGTGCCGTATTTTCTGGCTAAAACACCAAGTCCCGCAATATGATCAGAATGTTCATGTGTAACAAGAATTCCATCAATGTCTCTCATGGAAACTCCCAGTTCATTCAATCCTGCTTCTGTCCTCTTTCCGCTGATTCCCACATCCACAAGCAGATGGGTAGTATCCGTTCCTGCATAAATACAGTTTCCACTGCTTCCACTGGCAACACTGCACAATCTCACGTCCGTTCCTCCTTAGTTACTCCAGTAGATGTCGATCACATCGCCATCATGAAGCGTTTCCATATATTGTGCCGGTTTGCCATTTAAGCTTGTCACAATATTTTTCCCTTTCGGTCTTGTCAGATCGAAGTCAATTTTATCAAATACATCCACAAATACATAGGATGGTTTTCCGCTTAACGTCACCGGTGAGCGGTTCACCACCACAACAATCGTTGTCGGTCCGGCCGGTTTCTTTTCTTCGTCAGAAGCTTCTGTGTAAGTTTCTGACGCCGCTTCCTTCATAGAATTCGCTTTTGCATTTCCTGCTATACTTTCTTCTGTCTCTTCTTCTGCTTCTTCCCCGTTGGATTCTCCGTAAGCCCCGCTTCCGGTCTCATTCTCCAGATCAAAGTTCACGGTAAAATTCTCATAAACCGGAGTATCCCATTCTGCACTCTGGTGGTTTACGAAAATCTCACGGCCAGGTGTCAGGGAAAGATCCATAAATTCTGCAATCTGCTGTACGGTATAGTAATTCAGCATTTCAATTTCATCGTTCTCCCGAATTTCATAATAGGAGGACTGCAATACTCCATTCACCTGTGCAAATTTCGGGATCTCAACCTTATTACCATTCACAACCACATAAATGCTTTCCGTTGCTTCCGGCAGATCTCCGATCGTGGCCTTTGCCGCATCCCCGGCGGTAGATTCCGTTACCCCAATAATATCATTTTCGCGTACTGTGGTATTCAAGTCTACGATCTTTCCATTGACTTCTATGACGGCTGCCTCACCGCGCAGCCCGCGCACCATCCGCTGCTTGCCGTTCACCTGGAAGGTCAGCTCTTTCCCACGCTTCGGGAACAGTCCATCCTTCGGGAATTGTGCCTGCAATGCCACATCGGCAACCGTCAGATTGTTATTATCGTACATCTTAATCCTGCTGCCGTTGAAGCTTACAAAGATAAAATTATTGTTCTGTTCATAGTAATTCATGCAGATACCAACCGGCGTAACTAAAAGGCTGTCCTTCTTAATATCCTCCTGAAAGACTACATTCTGCATAACCTCTTCACCCCGGAGGGCAACACGCTCCTTTGCAATGCCAAGCTTTTGGGCAACTGCCTCGGCATAGCCGGCCATCTTGCCGCCGCCACCGACGATAAAGACCGCGCTCACCGGCTTTCCACCGTTTAATTCCATAATCTTGTCTGCCACCTGTGTGGACATCTCTTCAATCACCGGTGCCAGAAGCTCATTTACTTCTTCGCTGCGAATCGTCTGTGGGAGAAGCATGATGTCCATATAAGAAACGGTATCGCTCTTTCCGGCCTCCCGTTTGATCCGTTCTGCCTCTGCAAAGTCCACCAGACAATGCTTTGCAATCGTTTCTGTTAAGATATCTCCCGCAACCGGAATCATTCCATACGCAATGATACAGCCATCGTTCGTAATGGAAATATCACTTGTTCCGGCTCCAACATCAATCAGTGCAATATTCAGCATCCGGAACCGTTCCGGTATTGCAAGCTGGATGGCTGCAATGGGCTCAAGGGTTAAGCTTGCCACTTCCAGTCCTGCAATCTCTACTGCTTTATACAGACCATCTACAACATCATCCGGAAGGAACGTGGCAATCAGATCCACGCCGATATTTCTTCCCTTATGTTCCTCAAGATTTCCCATCGGATACCCATTCAGATAGTAGCGTACCACAGAATGACCGACACAGTAGAATTTCACATCACTGTCTTTTTCTTCATTTAAAAACTCCTGATAAGCCTTCTCCACACCGGAGGATACCAGACGGTATATATCATCCTTTGAAATCTCCTGCTCATTCTGAAACTGGATTTCTTCATGAGTTGTCACCGTGCGAAGCACACGTCCTGCTGCCGCAATACAGACCCCTTTCAGCTTTTCACCGATCGCTTCCTCCAATTCCTGTTTCACCATACGGATGGTGTCTCCTACCTTCTGGATATCATGTATCTGTCCGTCCAGCATAGCACGGGTATCGTGCTCCTTCACCCGCTGTGCTACAACAATGAACCGGTTCTGATTCCGGTAGCCTACCGTTCCCACAATACTTCTGGTTCCAATATCCAGACCAAACACATATGTACTTGCGTTTCTTTTTTCTTCGATCACAGATACTCCCTAACCTTCCTGTCGATTTGTTCAAAACTGTCTTTAAGCTCCCCACTGTTATCAATCACAAAATGGCATGCCTTCCGGTATTCTTCCTCTGAAAGCTGCGACTGCATGATCGCATCAATTTTTTCATCCGAATAGTTCCGGGCTTCCTTTAACCGTTTACGTCTTATTTCCTCTGCCGCATAAATATACCACATATCATCCACAATATCCAGATATCCACACTCAATCAGGAGAGCCGCTTCGATAAACAGGAAATCAATCTGCTGCAGGCTTCTTTGCAGTTCAATTTCACTTAAAATATACTGTCGTACTGCCGGATGGATAATCCCGTTCACGGTCTCAAGCAGCGAAGCATCTGCAAAAATTTCCTCTGCCATACGCTTCTTATTAATCGTTCCGTCCTCATTTAAGATCGCCGGGGTCAATAGCTCCACAAGCTCTGCATAGCATTCCTGTCCTGGTTCCTCGACGTGATGCGCCGCTTCATCTGCAAGAATGATCTCACAGTTATAATGAATGCGGATGTATTCCAAAAGTGCCGTTTTTCCGGATCCTACTCCTCCGGTAATTCCAATCACCTTCATAAGCTGCTCCTTTATCTTCCTGTTCTGCTATTTTGCCTCATACCAGTTGATGCCCACATGAAGATCAATTTCCAGTTCTACGGCAAGGGATGAAGCATGTACCATTTCTTCTTCGAGAATCATCCTTACCTGTTCTTCTTCCTCCAATGCTGTCTCAATCAGAAGTTCGTCATGCACCTGCAAAATCAGCTTTGACTTCAACCCTTCCTTCTTAAGTCGTTCAAAGACACGGATCATGGCAATCTTAATAATATCCGCTGCCGTCCCCTGAATCGGTGAATTCATGGCAACCCGTTCGCCAAAGGAACGCTGCATAAAATTACTGCTGAAAAGCTCAGGAACCGGTCTTCTTCTTCCATATAAAGTCACCGCATAGCCGTTCTTCTTTGCATCCTTAACAAGAGAATCAATGAACTGCTTTACCTGCGGATAGGTTTCAAAATACTGCTCAATATAGGCTGCTGCCTCTTTTCTTGATATACTCAAGTCTTCACTCAGTCCAAAGGAACTGATTCCGTATACAATACCAAAGTTTACAGCCTTGGCATTTCTTCTCTGCAGGTCCGTCACTTCCTCAAACGGAATGTGGAATACCTGGGAAGCAGTTGTCCGGTGGATATCCGCATGGGACCGGTACGCCTCAATCAGACGCTCGTCCCCGGACATGGATGCCAGTACCCTTAACTCAATCTGGGAATAGTCCGCATCCATGAAGCAATAACCATCCTTTGGAATAAAAACCTTACGGATCTGTCTGCCAAGCTCCATCCGGATCGGGATATTCTGTAAATTCGGTTCTGTGGAACTGATTCTTCCGGTTGCCGTAATCGTCTGGTTAAAGGTCGAATGTATCCGGTTTTCGTCCTCAATATATGCAGCCAGACCGTCTGCATAGGTGGACTTTAATTTGGTAAGTCCGCGGTATTCCAGAATATGTTTTACCACCGGATATTCTCCGGATAACTTTTCAAGAACATCTGCTGCCGTGGAATAGCCGGTTTTCGTTTTCTTCCCACCCGGAAGTCCCATCTTTTCAAACAGGATCTCCCCTAACTGCTTGGGTGAATTAATGTTGAATTCACATCCTGCCTCGCTGTAAATCTCCTGCTCCAATTCGGTGATTTTACCCGAAAGAGCTTCTCCGTAATCCTTCAACGCTTCCGGATTCACGCGGATTCCTTCCTCCTCCATGGAAAAAAGCACCAAGGTGAGCGGCATCTCAATTTCACGCATCAGTCGGTCCATCTGTGTCTCTTCCAGCTTCTGCTGTAAACAAACAGCTGCCTGTGCACACACATAAGCTTCAAAGCAGCAGTACTTCAAAAAATCTTCCGGCTTTTCATTCAGCGCATCCTTAAAGGACAGTCTGCCAAATGCCTGTCCTTTCTCCGGAAGCATCAGGTTCAGATATTCATTGGCAATATCCTCTACCGTATAATCATTCTTAAGCGGATTCAACAGGTAGGCAGCCAGAATCACATCAAAGAACCGGTCTGTATCCTGTGCATGCAAATAAGCATATTCACTCTTGATATCCGCAGTTGCAATCCGGCACTGTGCACCCAGAAGCGCTATTTTTTCTTTCAGATAGTCTTCGGTAAGAAAGCCCTGCTTCAAAACAAGGAAGCTTCCTTCTTCCTGAAGATGAAGTGCCACACCCAGCAGTTCTCCGTGCCGTCCGGCTTCCTTCACTACCTTCAGACCAATCTGCCTGTCCTTGTCAGACAATACCCTTGTAAAAAGTGCCTCCACCTCTGCAAGATTCTCTACCAGATGAAACGAAGCAGATATTTCTTCGTTAGAAACACCCTTTTCAAATTTATTGAGTAAATTCTTAAATTCCAGCTTTTTAAATAATATATAAGAAGCTTCATTAAAAAAGTTTCCTACCCTTGCTTCTTCCAGGGTATAAGTAAGGGGGCTGTCAAGCTTAATCGTTGCAAGCTCCCTGCTTAAATAGGCGAGGTCTTTATTCTGAATCAGGGACTCCTTGACAGACTTCTTCGTCACCTCGTCGATATGCTCATAAATTCCATCCAGGGAACCAAACTGCACCATCAGATCCGTTGCTGTCTTCTCTCCTACCTTGGGAACACCCGGTATGTTATCTGCAGTATCTCCCATCAATGCCTTTAAGTCGATAAACTGAACCGGATTTACCTGATACTTTGCTTCCACATCGGCTGCATAGTAATTCTCGATTTCTGTTCTGCCACCCTTTGTCTTCGGAATGCGGATCCTGATCCTGTCCGTTGCAATCTGTAACAGATCCCGGTCACCGGAAACCAGGGAAACATCAATTCCCTCTGCTTCTGCACGCTTGGCAATCGTTCCTAAAAGATCATCCGCTTCATAACCTGCCTGCTCAATGATCCGGATTCCCATAGCCTGTAAAACTTCCTTCATTACAGGAACCTGTTCACGTAGTTCCTCCGGCATCGGTTTTCTCGTCCCTTTATACTCCTTAAACATTTCATGCCGGAAGGTCGGTGCCTTGACATCAAATGCCACGGTCAGATAATCCGGCGATTCTTCGTCCAGAATTTTAAATAAAATATTTAAGAACCCATAGATGGCATTCGTATGAAGACCGGCTGCATTCGTCAGATCCGGTACTCCATAAAACGCCCTGTTTAAAATACTATGTCCGTCTATCAGTACAAGCTTGCTCATTCCTTCTTACCCTCATACTATGATGTTGGGGTCAAAAGCCCCGACTTTGATACCTACGGATTGCTTCGTGCTACGCACTCCCACAATCCTGGTATCATACTATTATTTTAAAAACACAAACAGGGCTGCTACCGTGATTGCTTCTACCGCTACCAGTCCCTCCAGAATATATAAAAACATATGCACATTTTCACGCCAGTGCAGGTGACGTTCTGCAGCCGCAATGCACTCCGACAATTCCTTCTGCAGGTCAAATACTGCGCCGTTTTCAAGGCGCACAAGTCCCTCACTTACCAAAAACTCTATCGTAAGCTCTTCCTTGCAGTCTGTGCAGTTTTCGATATGCTCCATGAACTCCCGCAGCTCCTCCGTAGTCAGATCATCGTCTAAGAACTGGGGAATCATCTTTTCTACCTGCTTACAATCCATGTCTCTGTTTCCTATGGTTATGAAATCAACTCTCTTTATTATACTTTGAGAAGTACGTTGCCACAAGGTCAAATGTCCGCTTTACTCTTTTCCCTGTAAATGCCTAGTTCTGAAGTTCTCTTCTTGCAAGCTCTAAGCATCCCATAATTCCCTGATCATCATGCAGGCTTGCCGGTACAATAAAGTGATCAATATCGGCTAATTCTTTGGTCTGAATGTATCCTGCCACCATTTCCAGAACCTTTTCACGGATCAACGGAAAAAGCTGCTCCTGATGCATGACACCACCGCCTAAGATTACCATTTCCGGTGACACCACCATGATATAGTTACAGATTGCCTGTGCAATATAATAAGCCTCAAGATCCCAGACTTCCTTATTATCTGCAAGCTCTACGCCCTTCTTCCCCCAGCGTCTTTCAATCGCAGGACCTGCTGCCATGCCTTCAAAACAGTTTTTATGATAAAAGCAGAAGCCCTCATAATGATCATCCTTACGCGGAATCATGAGTATATGTCCTGCCTCCGGATGAAGCATGCCGTGTACAAGGTTTCCTTCAGAAATAATACCGGCTCCGACTCCGGTTCCAATGGTGATATACATTACGCTCCTTTTACCCTTCGCCTGTCCAAAGGTTGCTTCTCCCAATACCGAACCATTGACATCCGTATCAAAGCCTACCGGACAATGCAGAGCTTCCTCAAATCTCTGTACGATAGGGGTATCACGCCATGCAAGCTTCGGTGTGCTGGTAATATAGCCATATTTCTCACTTTTCCTGTTCAGTTCTACCGGTCCAAAGCATGCAATTCCCAGTGCATCAATATTCTTATCCTTAAAATATTCAATTATTCTTGGTATTGTAATTTCCGGTGTTTGGGTAGGAATCGAAACCTGTTCAAAGATCTCTCCCTGTTCATTTCCGATCGCACATACCATCTTTGTCCCGCCTGCTTCCAATGCTCCCAATCTCATATTACTTATTCCTCCATAGTGATTTCATTACTGTTCTCTCGTATCTCATTCCAGTAATGTCATTTTATTTTAATCAGCTTTTAAAAGTATACCATTTTTTTCTTGAATTTTAAATAGGGATATGATAATATAATATTCGTCTGAAAACGCCGGCATGTCGGAATGGCAGACGAGGCAGACTCAAAATCTGTTGTGGGCAACCACGTGTGGGTTCAAGTCCCACTGCCGGCACTCTTTAAGGAATATTGTAAAATCACATTTTTCTTTAAAATCCTTGTATTTACTGGATTTGTGGAATATCAAACAAAAAACAAAAATTTAAAATCAGGCATAAAAATATCATGTTTTACACCAAAATGCAACACGAATGCAACACGAAATAATCCCGGCAAAACTGCCGGGATTTCTCTATTGTCATTAATAATTCTTTACACTCTCTTATCACCTAAGAAACTTATTTTTCAGTGTACTAGAACTTAATTCTGGAATAAATATCCAGTCCATCAAACGTTGCAAAGTAATCCTTCGGAGTCTCAGCACGGCGGATCAGCTTCACACTTCCGTCCTCTTTCAAAAGCAGCTCTGCACATTTCAGCTTTCCGTTGTAATTGTAACCCATCGAAAATCCATGTGCACCTGCATCGTGGATCACCAGATAATCTCCCATCTCAATTTCCGGAAGCATACGGTCAATGGCAAATTTATCATTATTTTCACACAGAGAACCGGTCACATCATACTTGTGGTCGCAGGGAGCATCCTCCTTGCCGAGTACCGTAATATGATGATAAGCACCATACATTGCGGGACGCATCAGATTGACCGCACAGGCATCCACCCCAATGTACTCCTTGTAGGTGTGCTTTTCATGGATGGCCTTTGTCACAAGCTGTCCGTAAGGTCCCATCATAAAACGTCCCATTTCAGTATAAATCGCAACATCTCCCATTCCGGCCGGAACCAGAATCTCTTCATAAACCTTGCGTACGCCCTCACCGATCACGCGGATGTCATTCGGTGTCTGTTCCGGCTTGTAAGGGATTCCAACGCCACCGGAAAGGTTAATGAATTTAATATCTGCTCCGGTCTCCTTTTCAAGACGTACTGCCAGTTTAAACAGCTGACGGGCAAGCTCCGGGTAATATTCATTCGTTACCGTATTGCTTGCAAGGAAAGCATGCATCCCGAAATTCCTCACACCCTTTTCTTTCAGAATACGGTATCCCTCAAACATCTGCTCCGTAGTAAATCCATACTTGGAATCTCCCGGGTTATCCATGATTCCATTACTCAGCTCAAAAATTCCACCGGGATTGAAGCGACAGCTCATCGTTTCCGGAAGCCTGCCTAAAATTCCTTCTACAAAATCAATGTGGGTAATGTCATCCAGATTAATGATCGCACCTAATTTGTTCGCATATGCAAATTCTTCTGCCGGTGTGTCATTCGAAGAAAACATAATGCTTTCTCCTGTAATACCCATGGCCTCACTCAGCATAAGCTCTGTCTTGGAAGAGCAGTCACAGCCACAGCCATACTCTCTTAAAATTTCAATCAGATATGGATTGGGTGTTGCCTTTACTGCAAAATACTCACGGAAGCCCGGATTCCATGCAAATGCTTCCTTCACAGCCTGCGCATTCTCGCGAATTCCCTTTTCATCATAAATATAAAATGGAGTAGGAAAATCTTTGTTGATTTCCTGTGCTTTTTCCTTACTGATAAATGGTACTTTTTTCATGTTTTTATCCTTTCTCCTCATTTATTTCAATCAGCTTCATCTCATTACGAAGCATCTCTTTAAACACTTTAATAAAATTTGTCTGTGCCGTATACAGACAGGTGTCGGATTTGCTTTTGTTGATCTCTCCGGTCAGTGCATATTCGGAATCGGTGATAAGATGCACCACATTACCACGGCCTTCACTTCGATATAAAATGGCGTGTTCTTTCAGCTCTGTGGAATTCAGTTCTCCATCTGTGATCAACACAATCTTGATCTGACGCTTTGCGAGAGCTAAAAGCTCTTCTTCCAGGGCATTCACATACTCGGCCTTCGCTGCAATATACACTCGCCGCCCGGTATGTTCCAGCATAAAGCTCATCTTACTGCGAATATTGGTATATCCTTCGACAGTAATATAACCGGTCGAGGATTTCTTCACCTCCGGGATATGTTCACACAGATAGGTTCTCGCATTCTGCAGATCCTTCACCTTATGATCACAGAATTCCTCAATGGAAGCTGCCACATAGCGGTTCGAACTTCCCTGCACCAGAAATGCTGCGCCCTTGTCGGTTAGGTCAGACAAACCTCCATAGACATTGGATCTGGAAATTCCTGTCATCTTCGCCACTTCATAACCGGTCAGTTCTCCGTTCTGATAAAGACAAAGGTAAATATTGGCTTCCTGCCTGGTCAGTCCAAACTGAACCAGCTTATCCAAAATCAGATTTTCTTCCATCATACACCTCATACACCTGTTTTTTATTCAACTCCAAAAATGATCCACTGTATCATTTTCTCATATGCAAGGCAACTAAATAAGCTGTACTATAGTGTTTCTTTTTAGGAACACTATAGTACAGCTTCGGTTTCTTGTCAAGTAGTCATACTTTAGATATTCTCAATCTGCCAGTCAATTGGCGTAAGACCATGGCTCACCAGGAAATCATTGGTCTGGCTGAAATGCCTGCAGCCAAAAAATCCACGGTAAGCAGATAACGGACTGGGGTGTGGTGCCTTTAAAATCAGATGCTTCGGATTCGTGAGCATCGGTATCTTACGCTGTGCGGGACTTCCCCACAGCAGGTACACGATCGGACGATCCTGCGCATTCACCGCCTCAATAATCGCATCTGTGAACTTCTCCCACCCTCTTCCCTGATGGGAATTCGCCTGATGGGCACGAACCGTCAGGACAGTGTTTAACATCAGGACACCCTGTCTGGCCCACTTTTCCAGATAACCATTATTCGGGATATAACAGCCGCAGTCATCATGTAATTCTTTATAAATATTCTGTAGGGATGGTGGAATCTCTTTCTGATCCGGCAATACCGAGAAGCAGAGTCCATGTGCCTGATGGGCATTATGATATGGATCCTGCCCAAGGATCATCACCTTCACCTCACTTAATGGAGTCAGATGAAAGGCATTAAAAATATCGTCTGCAGGAGGATAGATCACATGCGTATGATACTCTTCCTTCACAAACTGATATAATTCTTTATAATATGGCTTCCTGAATTCACCACCAATGGCATCCAGCCAGTCATTTTGTATCATTGCCATAGCCTTCCTACTCCCTTTGCTGTATCATATTGCAAATGCATTACCCTTACTCTCTGCATATCCTGCTTTTATAAGCTTCTGTTTATTCCATGTCAAACCCTGCATAATCTATAATCGTACACTCACTCCACGATCTCTTAAATATTGTTTCACATCACGAATTTCCAATTCACGGAAATGAAATAAAGAAGCTGCAAGTGCCGCTTCTGCCTTGCCCTCTGTCAGTGCCTCACAGAAGTGCTCCATCGTTCCGGCACCGCCCGATGCAATAACCGGAATACCAACGCTCTCTGCTACGGCTTTCGTTAATGCAAGATCATATCCTGCTTTCGTTCCGTCACAATCCATACTTGTCAGAAGAATTTCACCGGCGCCTGATTGTTCCGCTTTCACGGCCCATTCCACCGCATCAATTCCCATATCCACTCTGCCGCCATTTTTAAAGATATTCCAGCCGGAACCATCTTCTCTGCGCTTGGCATCAATAGCAACTACCACACACTGGCTTCCGAACTTATCGGCCGCCTCACTGATTAAAGCCGGATTCATAATCGCTGCCGAATTGACAGCTACCTTGTCCGCACCTTCACGAAGAATCATTTTGAAATCCTCTACCGTACGTATTCCGCCGCCGACCGTAAACGGAATAAATACATTCTCTGCAACACGTCGTACCATATCTGCCTTAATCTCTCTAGCATCCGAGGATGCTGTAATATCTAAAAAAACCAGCTCGTCCGCACCTGCAGCATCATAAATCTTCGCTACCTCAATCGGGTCTCCTGCATCCCGCAGATTCACAAAATTGGTCCCTTTGACCACCCGGCCATTATTCACATCCAGACAAGGGATAATTCGTTTCGTATGCATCCTACTTTTCCTCCCTGCAAATAGTGATAAAATTCTTCAAAATATGCAGTCCGACCTCAGAGCTCTTTTCCGGATGGAACTGACAGGCAAAGATATTTCCATGTTCTACTGCTGCATGAATCAACGTTCCATATTCTGTCGTTGCTGCTACATCATCAATATTCCCTGCTTTCAGATAATAGGAATGCACAAAGTATACATAAGAATCCTCTTCAATCCCCTGAAAAAGACGGTTCTCCTTCGGAAAGTGCAGGGAATTCCATCCAATATGAGGGACCTTCAGCTTTCCATCATCCGGAATCCGCACAATCTCACCCGGTAACAGCGCAAGTCCTTGTACGCCCGGCGTTTCATCACTTTTTTCGAACATCAGCTGCAATCCCAGACAGATTCCAAGAAACGGAATCTTCCGCTCCACTACCTCATGAATTACAGCTTCCAGTTCATAGCTGCGGATCCTTGCCATGGCATCTCCAAAGGATCCTACCCCCGGAAGGATCACACCCTCTGCACTCAAGATCTTCTCCGGATCTCTCGTAATTACCGCTTCCTCTCCCAGGAACTGAATGGCCTTTTCCACACTCTTAATATTACCGGCATCATAGTCAATTATTGCTATCATACATTGTCTCCCATATCAATAAAAGCTTCTTCATCCGGAAGTACATCCTCTGGTACAGAAGGTGTTTCTTCTACCGGTTCCTCGCCGGGAAGATAAAATTCTGTTCCATGAAGTATGGAATCCAGCTTTCTTGTGTAAGTTTCATTATCATAACCGTTAATTTCCACTGCTTCCTCTGGCGATACCCCGTAATCATCCTGTAAAATAGTACAGATTTGCTGATAGATTGCTGTCAGCTCGTTCTCTGAACCACTCGTGTCGGAACCCGCAAGTTCAATGTACAGATCCACTCCCTGGAATAGTGCATCCAGCGCTTCCATATCCTCGCCAAGAGCCATCCGGTTATGATAGGAATCCAGCTTATGCTGTAAAGAAAGGATCTCCGTTGCACACTGATACATAATCTCGTCGCTGCTTCCCAGCTTTTTATTATTCAGCTGCTCATAAACGGTCTTATAATCTCCTGCATAAAAAGCTCTTCTTGCCTCTGTTTTATCTGCATATTCCGGAAGGAAACTACTTAAAAAGGTAATCGCAGCAATCAATGTTACACAGAATGCAACCAGCACAATCGTCGCCCTTCTGGTGAGAACCTTTGGTTCGGGCGGACGCTTTTCTTTTTCCTTCTTTTCCTTCTTTTCTTTTTTCTTCTTTTTCTTTGCAGGAGCCTCTCCGGCATTCTCGCCTTCTTCTTCCTCCGCTCCTTCTTCTGGAACAGCCTTGCCTGCCTTTTTGCCTTTTTTCTTCTTATCTTTCTTCTTTTTCTTATTTGCGTCCTCGTTATCCAGTTCTTTGATGATTTCAGCATTTTCACCGGTAGCATTCTCAGCTCCTTTACTTACCTCATCCTCAATTTCCTCTGCTTCTTCCGTTAAGAAATGCCAAAGTCTTGCAAAGAATCCGGGGTTCTTTTCCATTCCGGCTTCCGCATCCTTATCTCGAATGCTGTCTAATGCATCATCAAGCGACACTTCTGCACCTTCATCGGTCATGAAACCGACTTCATCCGCAGATTCTCCGTTTTCCTGATTTGCTTCTCCTTCTGCCTCCCCGGTTTCCACCGATTCTGCCTTTGACTTTCCAAATAATTTCTTCCGGGGCTTTTTTTCTTTCTTTTCTTTTTTAGCACTTTTCTCTTTTTTCTTTTTCGCCTTGGGCTCTTCCTCAGAATCCTCTGCACCAGCCGGTCCTTCTTCCGCAGAAGTGCCCTCTGAGGGTGCTTCCTTGATTCCTTCCAGAAGCGCTAACATATCTGCATCACTGGTATCCAGACTTTCGTTGTTGTCAACCTTTTTTAACATTTCATTGATGTCAGAAAGGTCTTCATCTGTACCAGCCATCTGATCAAGAAGTCCTGTAACATCCTCCTCAGACTGATCCTTTCCCAGTTGCCTGTTTTCATCTGCTGTATGATTTTCTGCAGACTTCTCTTCAACCTCCTGTGGTTCCGGCTCCTGCTCTCCGTCCTGATCCTTCATAGACATCAACAGATCATCCAGATCTGACTTCCAGGCTTCTTTCGGTCCGGATTCTGCTGCATCTCCTGTTGTTTCCACAGACTCTACGGGTTTCCATCCGGAATCATCGGCATTTTCATCCTGCGAGACTTCAGCAATTTCCTGATTCATCTTTTTCTCAGTATTTTCAAACGCAGCTTCGCTTACCGGCTCCGCCTTAGATTCTTCCGGTTCTTCAATCAATTCATCAGGTTCCACATCTATCACCGGTTCTTCCGGCTTTTCAATCGGTTCCTCCACAGGCGCTCCAATGATTTCTTCCTCTCCGGCGTCCACAACCTCTTCCGGTTCTTCAGAATCTTCTGCCATATCAGCTGGCCGGTCCGGTTCTGTATGCTCTAATTCATCTAACATACTGTTCAGATCCTCCGTTGAGAAATCAGACGGTTTGTTCTCTGCTTTATTCATATCCTGCATTGCATCTTCCATGGAATCCGGTTTGTTATCCATCATGGATTTCAGCAAATCATCTAAGTATTGTTCTTCCGATGCCATACCTGTCTCCTCCCGTTTATACAAGGATAGTTTATCATACTAATATTGTTTCGACAATTCCTTTAAGAAGTCTGCAGGGTTTTGACAGATTCCCTCTGCTTTACCTGCAATCTCTTCTGTAATCTGGTATAAAGAATGATGTACGCGATACATATAGGCTTTATTATTAATATAGGTTGTTTTCTCAAACGGCCAACGGATTACCGTCGGATACGCCATCCCGACTCCAAGCTCCAACACACAAAGCTCCCTGTTCAATGTTCCCTGCAGCCATTTCTTATAAAGTGACCACTGGGAAAGATAGCCATCCTCCACATAATTTTCCGTTTCCACATGGTTAAATGCAAGAGGCTTCCCACATTGTGGACATACTGGCAGATGAAGCTCTGACTCTGGAATCTCTCCCTTAACAAGAGCTTCCATTTCCACCAACAGATCAGGATAAATCTCTTTTACCGGATAAAGCTCTGTATGTTTTCCATCCTCACACTGCATTCTTCTCAGATCGCCACATGGCGTAACAACCCGGTTCAAATCCAGTTCTGAATCCCAGATACTTCCATCCTGACATAGGGAAACAATAAAATAATTCTTATGCTCTAATATCTTTACAAGATTCTGATAAATTTCCTGATTTTCCTTTAACCTGTTCTCCAAAAAATACGCCAGAAGATATGAATGTATGGCAGTATTTTCTACTTTTTCACAGGCTGCATGATACTCCGGTGATTTTCTTATTTTTCGATAAAGATCCAGTTCTTCACCCAATCCTACCAGAAGCATCTGAGAATTGGTGATTTTTTCTTTTATATTCATCTATAAACTCATTCCTTACTTATACAATCTGAACAGAAACAGCTTATTACCGATAGGCACGCCCATGACGCGCAAACTAAGAGATAAAAAGGAGCCGATCATCTCGGCTCCTCATTCTCTTATTTCTTCACTAAATCATCAATAATCCGAACCAGGTTTGCAATCTCCGGTTTGGATAACTGTGCATCCGCACCAAGTGCTTCGCCCTTCCTTTTCATTTCGTCATTTACCAGTGATGAAAAGATGACAACCGGAATATCTTTCGTTTCATCATCAGATTTAATTAACTTCGTCAAACGATGTCCATCCATCAATGGCATTTCAATATCGGTGATGACACATTGTACATGATCCTTCAATGTACCATCTGCCTTACAGGCCTGAATTACATCATACGCTTCCTGACCATTCTGTGTGTGGATCAGGTTATCATATCCTGCTTTCTTTAAAGAATCCACGATCAGCTTATTTAATAATACAGAATCCTCCGCAATCAGAATTGGAACATTGCTTCTCTGGCGAACTCCCATATCATCAATTTCACTTATCTTAAGTCCTGTCTCCGGATTAATATCTGAAACAATCTTCTCAAAATCAAGAATAATGACGAGCCGGTTGTCCAGCTTCACAATACCTGTGGAAATACTGTCTTCAGATGTGGAAACGGTAGCTCCCGGTTTAATAATCTGTTCCCAGGAAATTCTATGTATTCCCTTTACAGCATCGACATGAAATGCAATATCGAGCTTGTTAAAATTCGTGATAATAAATAATCCACCCTCTTCGGATACCCCTCTCTGCAAACAATTCTTCAGATCAATTGCTGTAATCATGGTATCTCTCGGCATAAAAATACCTTCAATACTCGGATGTGAATTTGGTACGGGAGTAACCTTCTGATAAGGAATAATCTCCTTAATCTTGGCTACGTTAATTCCATAAGCATTGCCATCCAGTTCAAACTCCAAAACTTCAAGTTCATTCGTTCCGTTTTCAAGAAGAATTTTTGTATCCATATTGACCACCTCATTCTTTAGACCTTCTATAATCCAAATTATAGCATAGATTCCATTATCTAACAACCATATTTTCTATTAACCCCATATTAATGTAACAGTTCAGCCTTACCCATTCATAAGCTGCCGCACTAAATTCGTGCTTCGCTTTCACTTGTACTTATTAAGCGCTCTATAAAAGAATATGAAAAAAGAGTTTACATTTGTAAACTCCGTAAAAACATTCAAAAGGTTTTGTTTATACCTTCAAAACCGATACCGAACCATTTTCCATCTTCTTTCCAAGTTAAGCTTCCGGTCGATTAGTACTTATCCGCTCAATACATTACTGCACTTACACTCTAAGCCTATCTACCTCGTCGTCTTCAAGGGACCTTCTTCTTGCGAATCGGATATCTCATCTTGAGGGGGGCTTCACGCTTAGATGCCTTCAGCGTTTATCCCGTCCCGACTTGGCTACTCGGCCATGAGCCTGGTGGCTCAACCGATGCACCAGAGGTCAGTCCATCCCGGTCCTCTCGTACTAAGGACAGCTCCTCTCAAATATCCTACGCCCACGCCGGATAGGGACCGAACTGTCTCACGACGTTCTGAACCCAGCTCGCGTACCGC
>OGQO01000228.1_pt1 | contig 59925 bp, 82 predicted proteins | sample 1553241 | NCBI WGS metagenome assembly OGQO01 (sample SAMEA2579933, study PRJEB22360) | human gut metagenome | biome: human gut; feature: human-associated habitat; material: faeces | place: Denmark | collected 2008/2010
TTTGATCTCATTTATAACATCACCATTTTTAATACTGTACAATGCAACGAACAAAAGATAATTTTTATTATTTCCACTTCATCTTCCGCAATAAATAATGATCCATCCACCAGCTTATATCCATATGGTGCAAAACCGCCATTCCATTTTCCTTCTCTGGCCTTCTGCTTACGACCTTCCATAGTCTGAACAAGAATATTATCTCTTTCAATTTCTGCAACAGCAGAAAGAATTGAAATCATAAGCTTGCCGGCATCCTTAGAAGAATCGATGCCATCCTCAACACAAATCAGATTGACTCCAAAATCCTGCATCTTCTGAAGAGAGCTAAGAACATCAGCGGCATTTCTACCAAAACGGGAAAGCTTAAATACAAGAACATAATCAATATCATCTGTGCCTGCTTCAATCAGTTCAAGCATTTCCTTAAACTGCGGACGACCATCCACATTTTTACCAGATTTACCTTCATCAGAAAACTCCCTGACTACAACCATATCCTGATAATCAGCATATTTCTTAAGTTTTTCCTTCTGATCATCTAAACTGAACCCATCGACCTGCATGGCAGTAGATACTCTTGTATATATGTAACATCGTTGCTTTTTCAAATAATCACTCCTCCAAAATATATATCAACCATTTTGCCAATGCCGACAAAATGGTTGAATACTATTGTTCCTCAATCCTATTGCTGATTTTTTCAGCCTCATTTAGGACTCGAAGTTGATACTCTGCAATCTCCTTCAACGCTTCGAATCTATCTTTCTTATCCATTCCCTCTCGGATCATTTGTGCGTTATGCGATTCAAGATTCGATAGAACAGTTAATTCATTTATTGTTGCATAATCCCTAACATTACTCTTTTTTGCAAGCTCTGGATTAGCCTCTCTCCAAGCTTTTGCAGTAAAACCAAATAATGCTACATTAAGTAAATCCGCCTCTTCTGCATAAGGAAGCCACTGTAAATCCTCACGATAATTGCATACAGGAATCAAATAATTCTTAACCGCATCCGTTTGAATTAAATAATTATTCTTGGATAGAAATCTCTTTGCATCCCATTCCAACTTCTGCAAATCATTTTCAGCTTCCTTTAGTCTTTGGAACTCTTTGATCAGGTACAATTTGAACACCGGACTGATAGCAGAAGCAAATTCAAATGCAATATCCTTATGCGCAAATGTTCCGCCGTATTTTCCACGTTTAACATACAGTCCAACTGCATTAGTTTTTTCTACCCATTCTGATACGCTTGGTGTAAACGTAACAAGTCCTGCCTCTTTTTTAAAGTGTTCAGATTCGAACACTTTAAAATTTGGATTATATATTTCTTCCCATGTCGATAAAAATTCCAACGTACTTCTATTTCTTAACCAATTTCGAATAACATCCGCTGCACGTGAATTATCCGATTTAGCAGCTGCAATATCTGTAATACAGATAAAGTCATCTATGTCTTCATACGATACCGTAACCGGTATTCCCTGAACTGTAATAACTCTATTCTTAGCCATTATTCTGTTCCTCCTTCGCCTTATTCATCTGCTCTGCCTTATTTTATCTTTTCTCGTAATTTACCAATGTCATCTTATCGTTTATAATATGTTCTTCACCAACTCGCACAAAACCACATTTTTCATACAGGTGGCAGTTTCCGGATTCTTGAAGAATTGTATCAAGCTTCCATACCTTAGTGTCAGGATACAATGCGAAAGCTTTTTGAATTGCAACATATCCGATTCCCTGCTTCTGATATTTAGGAAGAATGAAAAGAGGGCTGATGTATAGACAGGGTTCTTCTGGGTCGGATAGTCTTTTGCCGATATTGATGGCTCCGACTCTTGCTCCATCCTTAACAATAAAATAATACTTTCTATTTTCCTGTGAAGCCCTGTCTCTTACTCTCTCTATAGATTCAATTGCAGGTGATCCCTCATCATGATATTTTTCATATAGCGACATAAAACTCTTAATCTGCATGTCATAAAGCTGCTCTATTTCATCTTCTCGGACTCCTTCAAGCTTCACCCTGTTCATCAGTTCAGTTACACTAATTCCCTGTAAGTTGAATCTCTCCTTTATCATAAGAGCAACCTCTGAAGGCTCAAGATTCGTATTATCAATCTTCATATAATTTTCGAAAGGAATCTCACCATCATTACTTACAAGTCGATATTTTGTCTCCTCACGAAGCATACGATCTTCTGATACCACAATATCCCGCTTAGAAGCCTTGTTCTTTAAGCGGTTTTCCGTTTTGTTTCGTTCTATTCTAACTGCCCTGTCCGCAACAAGCTCCACATAATATACATTTCCACCGGTAGCCTCGAATTTATCTGTAACCGACTTTATATAATCCCAATCTGACTGCATATCAAAGGCCCACATATAAGTAAATATTAATCCACTATAGTCAGTTTTTAGAAAGGCATCAAAGATATCTTCCCGAAGTTTGCCTACCACTGCTCCATCAAATTTACCAAAGATCTCGATTACCGGCTCTATCATATGATGATTATGAAAGAGTCTATAATCTGTTATTTTCATCAATTCCTGGCCCACGGTCATCTTACCAACCGCACCACTTCCTATAAGTACTATAAGATTCATTTTTATCACTTCCTCCGTACAAAACAATAATTAATCTACAAATATGTTGCAGCCTCCAGAGCTATCAATGCTTTCCCAACATTATGGTTAGCATCATGCAGTCCTTCAAACTCATATCCGCTGTCTCCCAATACATCTCCTGCTTCCAGAAAATCATAAAGTTCTAACCCGTAAAAATCACATATTGCCTGAACACCTGCAAGCTCCATTTCTACTGCTATGCACCCTTCACCTTTTCTTTTTGCCACTAGTCCCTTCGTTTCACGGAGCATAGAATCAGTTGTCCATACACGGCCTTTAACATACGGAGCTTTTATTTTTTCAAATACCTCTGCCAACACATCACAATTTTTAATAGTAATGTAGTCAGAAGATGGTGCGTAATAATGGGATGCTCCCTCTCCTCTATAACTTTCAGTTGGGATAATGAACTTACCTCTGGTTGTTTCTTTATCAAGACTTCCACAAGAACCAAACATAATATACTTTGTTGCACCAATAACATGATGGCTTTCATAACACATAGAGGATGCAACAGCAGAACCTATTCCCGTCAGATAAAAAGCTATTTTCTCTCCCTTGTAATCCAGACAATAGATTGAAATGTTTCCATTACAAGCGCCAATTTCACCTATAATTTCACATTTATAATGTGATACTAAATATGTATGTATCTCCTTAGAAAAGATAATCATACATTTGTCTGTAATATGCTTTCCGGCTCCATAAATAACATTTAAATCAATTAATGCCTCTGTCTCTTTGTCAAAAAAATCACTCTGCAGCATAATATCGCTCACTCTTTCTCTTCAATTATTGTAACTACTTTATTCGGATAAAAAAGACCACCTACCTGCAAAGATAAGTGGTCAGCATATACTATATTCTAATTATTGAACCATTTTCTCATCTTAGCAATTCAAATATTTACATACGCAATTAAGACCATACACGTTCATAATGTGCATAGCATAAATTTCAGTATATGAATATCCGACTGCAAATCTATTCATGAGAAAACTCCTTTCAAAAATTATTATGTTAAGATTACTCTTGTTTGTAACGCTTGTCAATCATTTTTATCTGTGGATGTACATTCTTGTCATTTTGGGTTCATCATCACCTTGAACCATACATAAAAATTCCCATCCATATCGTTCATAGAAGCCAAAATGATCCGTCACCAAATATAAAGGCGTTACTCCTTTATTTCTCATATCATCAACAACTTTGTTTAGCAAATTCCCAGCTAGTCCCTTTTTTCGATGTTCTTCTTCAGCATATACGGCGCATACATTTGGAGTCAAATCCTTTCTATCATGAAAGTCATTTTCTATTACCCCAAGTCCTGCGACAATGGATTCATCATATAAGCATATATACCAACCATACTCGGTTTTTCCTGATAAATACGCTTTCATACACTCCAGGTATGCCTCTGCCGGCACACCCCATTTACTATGAAACCACTCAGCTGCAATAGCTACTAATTCCGGCCGTTCTCTTAATGTTATAATTCTATAATTGTTCATATTGTTAATATCCTCCAATAATATGAAAGGCAGGCTAAAATAGCCCACCTTATCTCTAATTCTTAATCAAATTCAGCACTATTATATCTTAAAAATCCCACTTGCACTTTTCTTCACAACTTGCCAGATTTTCTCTTTCCTTCGCGAACGATTCTTTGAATACTTTTCTCCGAAAGTGAAAACTGCATGGCAAGACTGGCAATAGAACTACCACCTTGATATTTCTGGCTAATCTCGTGATTTCGCTGTATCAGATATTGTCTTGTATCAGTATGACTTCCCCACTCCTTTTTAGATGTGCTGGGAATATATATTGCTTTTCCATTTACATATTGCTGAATAGTTTCTATTAATTCTTTTGGCAGAACCTCTTCTGCTCTAATATAGCTCATAGTATCCTCCTAAATATAATTTCTTAGGATTCATCTGAGCTTAACTATTCTTTTTATTTTAAGCTCAGACTACTGAGCAAAAACATATCTTTTTTTCATAAATAAAATGCCCCTTTCCTTTATTAAAAAGACTTCCCCAAGCAATTAACATCACCATTATTTAGTCCGCATTTTTTATAAAACTCTAGATTATCATTTATAGAAATAAGTTCTATTGTATGAATATCCTTTACTTTAAGTTGCTCTTCTAAGGCACTAAGCAGCTTACACCCTACCCCTTTTCTCTTCCACTTTGGAGCAACAAAAATTTCTGAAACAAAGAACATATCATAGTCTGCATAAGGATCCACAAATCCCAAAAGACCACCTATAATTTCACCGTCTTCTACTGCAGCTAAACCCAGGGCTTCAAATCCACACAAAATGGACTGCACTCTTCTTACTGCCTTTTCCTGAACCCAAGCCTCATTCCAAGGCTCCTCTGAATATGCCTGTCCCATTACTCCGGCAAGCTCCTCGATATCATTATGATTAACTACTCTTATCTCCATTTATTTATCCTCCTGGCCTCGTATTACATAAAAGCGATACAATTCTTCTTTTTCATCATCAATGTCTTTATACATTTTCTTTTCTATCAATTTGAAACCAGATTTCTCTGCTACTTTCCATGATGGTGTATTCGCATCGAGAATAGTTGCTATTATTTCAGACTCACTATATTGTTTAAAGAAAAACTGAACATATGCATTTATCGCCTCTGTCATATATCCTTTTTTCCTAAAAGGTGTTCCTATAAAATAACAAATACCAACCTTATCCACATCTTCATAATATGTAGAACCAACAGAGCCTATGACCTCTTCCGTTTCTTTTAGTATAACAGTGCAAGGTATATAATTTTCTCTTGGATTATCATTATTTGTTAATTTTAAAGCCTCTTCAATCCAATCATTGATCCACTCTGAACAATTAGCATCAAACCCAACTTGACTAAGACTCCCATCTTGAGACATACCAGAAAAGATAATCTCGTCTCCGCGCTGTATGGATCGAATAATCAATCTATTAGTTTCTAGCCACATTTAAATCACCTCTTCTGATTAAGTATAAGTTCCATCCTAATATATGAAAACCTCAATTTTAATTATAAATAAACTTGCTCCAGTATGTTTATATCATCTGAAACGCCTTCAGTGCCTCCACAATTGCCTCTTCCTTCTCCTTCGGGCACCGTGGCTGTCTAGCATCCTCCGACTTTGGCAAATTGAAATTCTCAGCCAATTCAATACCACATTTCCGTTTTACCTGAGCAATATAGAGATTCGAAACCTTCATCCCATCATTATGCTCTGCAACATACTTCTTTATCTTTTCATAGGTTGCCTTTGTCTCTGCTGAAGTACCTTCCAATTCAGCAACATCAATATAATCATCCGGCTTCTGACGGAGTTGGGAAAGAAGAACAACCGTCTCAACATTCGCCGTCCACGGAAACTGATCCACGGCAACCGCCTTTTCCACATGATAGCCGCTGGCAAGAAACGTCTCAAGGTCACGAATAAGGCTTGTCGGCTTACAGGAAATATATACAAGCCTTGGAATTCCATAGGCAATAATCTTCGTCAGCGCCTTCGGGTGAATTCCGTCACGCGGTGGGTCTAAAATAATCATATCCGGCTTTTCCGTAATGTCATCCAATACCTTCAAAACATCGCCTGCAATGAATTCGCAATTATGTAAACCATTTAATTCCGCATTCTTCTTCGCAGCCTCCACAGCTTCCTCCACGATTTCAACTCCAATCACCTTCCTCGCAACCGGAGCCATAAGCTGTGCAATCGTCCCTGTTCCACTATATAAGTCAAAGACAATCTCTTTATCCTTATTATGTGTCAGATCACCAATATACTCGCGTGCCGTTTCATAGAGTACCTCTGCCCCGAGAGAATTGGTCTGGAAAAAGGAAAACGTGGAAATCTTAAACTTCAGTCCCAGCAATTCCTCTTCGATGTATTCCTGTCCATAAAGCACTCTGGTTTCATCGCTCTGTACCACATCTGCCACAGAGTCGTTGATAATATGCAGGATTCCCGTCATGGTGCCATGCAGCTCCATAGCAAGAAGGTTCTCTTTCCATTCCTCCACAAGCTTCTCATGATCCTTCTGTACATAAGCAGCAATCAATGAAGAATCCGGATTCTTCTGCTCTATACCATTTTGATTTTCCAAAAGAGCTTTATAACGATATACACACTCTCCCGGAAAATTAGAAATTCCTTCCGAGGTCGTCACAAGTGCCACCAAAATCTGCCCCGTCTTTTTTGCTTTACGAACGAGCAGATGACGCAGGAAGCCTTCATGGCGCAGGCGGTGGTAAAAGCTGCAGTCCTTGAAATGCTCCTGAGTCATGACAAGAATTTTTCGATAATCTTCGTCTACAATCTGGCAGTCTGATACCGATACAATATCATAAAAGCTGCCTCTCTTATGCATACCCAGACTTAACGGGCCATCCTTGTAGGCATCTCCAAAAGAAAACTCCATTTTATTGCGGTATTCGTACTGCGCAGGGCTTCCTTTGATCCCCTGAAACTCCCAGGCTTCCTCCTGCCGGTCAAGGACACTGTCCAGAAGCTTTTTCACCTGGGCTTCCTTGATGGCAAGCTGCTCTTCATAGGGAAGTGAAATATAGGTGCAGCCACCGCACTCTCCGAAATGAGGACAGGGACTTTCCATTTCCAATGGAGATTTCTGATCCACACTGAGTACTCTTCCTTCGGCTTTTTTATTACGGTTTTTCTGGACCATCAGTGTAATCTTCTGACCGGGAAGGACATTCTTTACCGTGCAGATTCCCTCTGCTGTATTCACAATCCCCTTATTCGGGAAATCAACCCGCTCTACCACTCCTTCAATGATCTGTCCCTTTTTCATATCATGATTCCTCTCTTATTTATATACCCAATCTAATAAATACCTGAGTGCTCTTCTCTACCTGCTGCACTAAATTCATGCTGCACCTTCGGCTTGCATTCTTTAAGTGCACAGGTATGGTTCGCTCTAACCTCAAGCTTCATCTTCGATTCGCTTTCACTAAGTGCTCTACTCAAAAAAAGGGATGTGCACCGGCACATCCCGACATTAGATGATCACTTTAACTGATATCCTTTATTCTTCAGAAGCTGCAAGATCTTCCTTTTCGACATCATCCTTCCAGTCCTTCGCAGGCTGCTCTTCCTTGTCTTCCTTATCCTCGTCCTCATCATCGAAGAAGTCATCATCAAATTCATCATCGAAATCATCGTCAAAATCCTCGAGATAATCCGGCACGAGATAACGGTATACACCATAGCAGATTGCTGCTACCACAACGATCACTCCAACAACTGCAAAGATGCACAGAAGTACATTCTTGCCTTTTTTCTTTTCTTCTTCCTTATGTGCCAGAAAATCCTTTAAATCATTCAGGTCTCTGACATTCTTCAAATCCTTGATATCATACTGCTTCAGCATAGCTGCGATCTCTTCTATCTTGTTCATATCCTCACCCTGTCCTTTCCTGCATTTCCATTGTTTCACCAATCCGGCAGATCATTACCCGTCTAGTCTTCCCAAAATAAGAATTCCTATTCCGGTATGCTCTTGTTATTAGATAATATATCATCTCATCCGCATTTTAACAACAGTCATTTTCCAAAATTTGTACAAATAATCAGCCATGCAGAAATAATTGTACAAGATGACCGTGGGAACTTGCTCACAAAGGGCATTTTGTATCATCATTTCTATAGGGCAGATGCCCGGCATGAAATAAGTTGCCGGAGACAATAACTCTTTTCCTTTAAGTCCTTCTGTACAATCCGGCAGCTTATGAATGGCATGGCTAAATGGCATTACTGAATGGTATGGCTGAATAACATAACCAAACAACATTACTGAATGGCATACGGATCATAGCTTCTCAAGCTTCGCAAAAGCCGCATACATGATCTTCTGTCCGGCGTCATCAAAATCAACCGTCACCTTATAATCCCTCGGTCCCGGCTCCAGGTCTGTCACAAAGCCTTCTCCATACTTTACATGCCTGACGCGGTCCCCGATATCATAGTCCGGCTTACCGCCCTTTACCGCTTCGGATCCTTTGGAAATTCCCAATGCTCCAAACGATCCTGTTCCGGCAGATGCAAGATACGGCTTTTTCGGAGCAGAAATGGTACGTGAGGATTTATCTGCCACAACCGGCTGATATCTGGGAGCAGGTAGCTTATTGTCCATCAGCTCCGGCGGAATTTCTTTGACAAAGCGGCTGACCGCATTCATCTGTGTTTCACCACGCACCATACGCATTTTGGCATAACACAGCGTCAGATCGTCTTTCGCTCTGGTAATTCCCACATAGGCAAGACGGCGTTCCTCTTCGATCTCTGCCGGATCATCAGAGGCAATCGTCATATAGCTTGGGAAAATACCATCCTCCATGCCGGCAAGATACACATGCGAAAATTCCAGTCCCTTTGCACTGTGCAGTGTCATCAGCAGCACACGGTTATCGTCTTCGGATAGCCGGTCAATGTCGGCTACCAGCGCCACTTCCTCCAAAAATGCACTTAAGGAGGGCTCATCGTTGGCCTCTTCATATGCAACAATTTTATTAATCAATTCATCGATATTATCAATCCGGCTCTGTGCTTCGATCTCATCATCGACATCCATTTCATTGATATAATTCGTCGTGTCCAGAATATCATGCATCAATTCCTTCAGACTATAATAAGAAAGGCGGCTGCGGAATACCTGAATCATATTGACAAAGGGACGGATCTTCGCTTCCGCCTTACCAAGTCCCTGAATCTCATCCGCATGACACAGTGCCTCGTAAAAACTGATTTCATGCATCTGTGCATAATCATCCACCTTAGCAATGGTCGCTGCACCGATTCCACGCTTTGGCACATTGATGATACGCTTTACAGCCAGATCATCCCGTGCGTTATCAACCGTCTTTAAATACGAAAGGAGATCCTTAATTTCTCTTCTGGCATAAAAGTTCGTTCCGCCAACCACATCATAGGGGATGCCTTCCACAACAAAGCGTTCTTCCAGGAGACGAGCCTGTGCATTTGTCCGGAAAAGGACTGCACATTCTCCGGCTTCCACAATGCCGTCTTTGATCTTCCGGCTGATATCATCTGCAATAAATTCAGCTTCTTCATATGCATTGTCAAACTGGCGGTAATGAATCCGGTTTCCTGCTCCTTTGTCCGTCCAGAGCGTCTTGCTCTTACGCCCTACATTATTCCGGATGACCGCATTCGCAGCATCGAGTACATTCTGCGTGGAACGGTAATTCTGCTCCAGGCGGATCACAACAGCCTCCGGATAATATTTTTCAAAATCCAGAATATTCCGGATATTGGCTCCACGGAATTTATAAATAGACTGATCATCGTCACCGACCACACAGATGTTGCGCGATCCCTCTGCCAACAGACGGATCAACTGGAACTGTGCCGTATTCGTATCCTGATATTCATCCACCATGATGTACCGGAACCGCTTCTGATAATATTCCAGTACATCCGGACACGCCTTGAACAGCTCCACTGCATTCATAATGAGATCATCAAAATCCATCGCATTGTTCTTCTTAAGGATATTCTGATACTCCCGGTAAGCAGCTGCCACCTTCTGCTTACGGAAATCCCCCATGGCCTGCGTTTCATATTCCTGTACACCCACAAGCTCGTTTTTCGCGGAAGAAATGGCAGACAGAATCGTCCTTTCCTTCATCTGCTTCGTATCAATCTGTAAATGCTTGCAGACATCCTTCATCACCGATTTCTGATCATCCGTATCATAAATAGTGAAATTATTATCATATCCCAGACGGTCTGCGAAACGGCGTAGAATCCGCACACAGGTCGAATGAAAGGTGGTCACCCAAATGCTTTCTGCACCCATTCCTACGAGCCGTTCCACACGCTCCTTCATCTCACCGGCCGCCTTATTGGTAAACGTAATCGCCATGATCTGATAGGAATTCACTCCCAGCTCATCAATCAGATAGGCAATGCGGTGCGTCAGCACCCGCGTTTTCCCGGAGCCTGCTCCTGCAAGTAAAAGTACGGGACCCTCTGTAGTAAACACGCCCTTTTTCTGTTCTTCATTTAAGCTATCATAAATGCTCATTCGACCTATACCTCTTCAATGTTACTGAATGTCCATGCATAAATGTTCAATTCCACAATCGGAGTTCCGCAATACTCGCACACCTTGCTTCCCAGCGTGGAAATGGGAGCTCCGCAGTTCGGACAGTTTAATCCCAGGGAAAGATCGGTTTCCTTTTCGACCAGCTCCCGATCCTGTATATAAATCACATCCACGTTATATTTCGTCTGTGTATAAAGCTGTGCATTTCCTGCAAGAAGCTTCCCGCTTCTGTCTGTCTTGGTATAAAAGCTCTGTAAAGAGCTCTGGAACGTCACAATACAGCGTCCGTTCCGTTTTCTGTAATTTGCAAGTTCTGTGCGGTGGATTTTGATGTCTCTATAAGTTTCCCGTACTTCTTCCTCACGAAGCATGGCAAGCTTCATAGAGAGATGATCTCTCAATTCCTGTCCTCCCTCTTTTAAAAATGATGGATTCATAGAACTGATGGCTAACAGATAAGAAGTCAGGGCATTTTCTGCCCTGACTTTCATTTCATCATATTGAAATTCAGGAAAATCCTTCTTGATCTTTGGAAGGTAAAGACTGGTCATTCCTGCAACAGACTTCGGCGTCGTGGAATTCTCAACTTCCATCTGACGGAAGCCTTCTAAAATATTCTCTGTTCCAAATGCCTGTCGGGAAATCGACCGTATCTTCCTGTAGATTTTCATTCCGGCAACTGCTACTGCAATAAAAATCCCTAAAAAGACAACCGCACTAAATGTAAGACCTAACACATTTAATGACATTTTCTAAGCTCCTTTATATGCATTTACCTGTCATAAATCTAATGACTCCGGAGCATTCCGGCACGCTTAATTCATCAGATAGTAAATGAGGGCAATGGCTGCAATACATCCAAGAACAGTAATGATCACCTTCGGAATAGAAATCGGTGTCTTACCGGATACCTTGCCGGTCTGACCGTTCACCATGAAGTTGTATATCTTATCCTTGTATTTATAGCTGGAAAGCCATACCGGAAGCAGCAGGTATTTGTAGGTCAGGTTACTGAATGTGCTGTTTATCTGAATGTTACGTGTATCATCTGCATCATGCTCATCACGGATCTTATCGTCGATGGACCGTCTGAGCTTACTATCAATGCTCTTCTTTGCAATTTCCCAGCCTTCCTTAAACCCGATGGCATAACGCTCTGCTGCAAAGCCGGCCACATATTCCGGCTTATATGCCTTATTTTCTGCCGTGTTAAAGGGTTCAATTCCGGCAAGCATGGAGCGGTTCTGGTTCGTAGTCGCACACACCAGCTCATCATCAAAGAACTCCTTGTGATGACCGGAGCACCGGTACCAGTCCGTTACTGTCTTTTCTTCTCCGTTCTCCTTTACGGTTCTTTCTATTCCGTACTCTGCACGATAGGTAGAATCCGTCTGTGCATCAAATGTCCAGTAGGGAAGATAAATCCCTTTAAAATGCTTGGCCTTCGCACTTTCCTTGGCAAGCTTCGGACAAAAGAACTTCTTTTTGATCCACTTTTGAAACAGGTCAGCAGCCTGCTTATCAGAGTATTGAAAGGGAACCACACCTCCGGGTGCTATCGTATTCTGGTCTGCAGCTTCCATGACCTGATTGGAGCCACAAAACGGACAGACCGCTGAAATCTCCAATGCATCATAAACAGACTCAGCACCGCAGGCCTTGCAGATTACGGTTTTCTTCTCCGCACCCCAGTTACAGTTTTCTGTGTTTTCCGCAGTATCAAAGGATAACTCAGCCGCTTCCTTCGGCTCGTCCGTCTTTGCTGCGATTTCCTGTGTATATCCACAGTACGGGCAAAGAAGACCTCCTGTTTTGGGGTCAAAATCCATGACCCCGCCACAGTTTGGACATTTTTTATCCGTTTCTTCCATCGTTGATACCGTTCTGGCATCTAAATTCGTATCAAATTCACTCATGCTCCACCTCTGCTTCAACAACAAAGCCAACTGTCTTATTGCACGTCATTATCATCAAACGGATCTCCGCACTCCGGACAGAACTTCGGAGGATTCTTCGGATCTTCCGGCTCCCATCCGCACTTGTCACACTTATAAAGCGGTTCTCCTGCCGGCTTCTTGGCTCCGCATTCCGAACAGAATTTGCCCTTGTTGACTGCGCCGCAGGAACATACCCATCCATCTGCTGCAACAGGCTTTGGTGATCCGCACTCTGCACAGAACTTACCGGTGTTACCTGTCTTTCCACAGGAACAGGTCCATGTATCTGCTGCGGGAGCAGGAGCGGCTGCGGCAGGTGCTGCGTTCTGTGCTGCTGCCTGCGGTGCGGCATTCTGTACCGGTGCCTGCTGGGAACCACCCATTGCAAACAATCCCTGTGCATTCATACCTCCTGCCATATTGGCCATATTCATACCGGCAAATGCCATCATCGGTCCGGTGGATGTATTAGAGGCTGCTGCCTTCATTGCCTCTGCCTGTGCACCAACAAGCGTTGCTGCTGCCATATTCGGGTTACGCAATACCGCACTCTTCTGAAGCTCTTTAATCATTGCTTCATCTTCTTCAGAGGCCTTCATGGTATTAATACCAAAGGAAACAATTTCAATACCGCGAAGCTGTGCCCACTTTTCAGAAAGGACCTCATTCAATGCGTCTGCAAGCTCCATGGTATGTGCCGGTACGGCACTGTAACGGATTCCCATAGCGGAAATCTTCGCAAATGCCGGCTGTAAAGCAGTCATCAGCTCGGTCTTTAACTGACTGTCAATCTCACTTCTCTCATAATCACTTACGACATTACCGCACACATTGGTATAGAAAAGAATCGGGTCGGTAATATGATAAGAATATTCACCATTGCAGCGGATGGAAATATCAATATCCAGTCCAATGTTCTGATCTACAACACGGAACGGTACCGGATTGGCTGTTCCGTATTTATTCCCCATAATTTCCTTTGTATTAAAGAAATAAACTCTCTGATCCTTGGCTGTTTCACCGCCAAATGCAATACGTCTTCCTATGGTTGAGAAGGTTTTCTTAATGTTCTCTCCCAGGTTTCCGCAGAAAATACTCGGTTCGGAAGAAGTATCATACCTGAATTCTCCTGCTTCTGCACAAAGCTCAACAACCTTGCCCTGATCTACGATGATCATACACTGTCCTTCGTTGACTGCGATGACCGATCCGTTTGAAATAATGTTATCTTCACCCTTGTTATTGCCTGCGCCACGGCCTTTCTGACGCTTATGTCCCTTGGTCACCAATACATCAGCGTCTAAAGAATCACAGTAGAAGTACTCCTCCCACTGATCTGCAACCACACCACCAACAGCGCTTGTTACTGCTTTAATTAATCCCATTCTTTTCCCTCCGTTTTCTGGGTCAACTCCCTTTTTTATTATTATACATATTTTGTCGACTACTGTCTACCGCTTTTCCCCTCATACATGTCACCCTTTCTTCCCAATGACATACCATAAATTATCAACCAAAATGCCCTCTTGCGGGTATCCTTTCTGGAGGTTATATGAAAAAAAGAAAAACATTGCCCTTTGTGCTGTTCCTTGTACTGACCCTGCTTCCGGTGCTTTCCGGATGCAGCGGCTCTTCTCCCGGTTCTGCCGGCACGGATGGGTTAAAAAGCATCACCTTAAACGAAGTGGCTCATTCCATCTTCTATGCACCGATGTATGTTGCCATTGAGGAAGGTTATTTTGCCGACGAAGGTCTTGATGTGACACTGGTTACCGGCTTTGGTGCCGACAAAACCATGACCGCCGTTCTTACCGGGGAAGCAGACATCGGTTTCATGGGAAGTGAGTCCACGATCTATACCTATGCAGGTGGGGCATCCGATTATGTGCTAAATTTTGCGCAGCTCACCCAGCGGGCCGGAAACTTTCTGGTTTCCAGAGAGCCAATTGATGATTTCCAATGGGATATGTTGAAGGGAAAGACCGTTCTCGGCGGACGCGCCGGCGGTATGCCTGAAATGGTATTTGAATACATTCTAAAAAAGAATAACATCGATCCGAAAACCGATCTTTCGATCGACCAGTCCATTGATTTCGGTTCTACCGCTGCCGCCTTTTCCGGCGGTCAGGGAGATTTTTCTGTAGCAATACACAATTTACTACTCCATTATACAAAGACATAAACAATAGTTTATACGCAAAAAATCCCGGCATAACGCCGGGATCCCTGTTATTTATCCAACCATTTAAAAACTACGGCAATAGGAAACAACACTCCTACTGCTATTGTAAGAAGTATCAGGCACAATACCTCCAATACACCATCAATTAATCTTTGTACAATTCTGCCCATGTCTTTGTCCCCACAACACCGTCAACTGCAAGCCCCCTGTCTGCCTGGAATGCATTCACTGCTTCCAGAGTGCTGTCACCAAACTTACCGTCTGATCCGTATTTACCACAGCTGTATCCTGCCTTGATAAGCAAGATCTGCAGCTCTTTTACCTCAGATCCCGAAAATCCTTTTCGAAGTGTAAGGCAATCGTATTTTGTCAGATTATACTTATTAATAATACTCATAATCGTTGATACATAATCAGGAGCTGTTGCGTACCCACCATTTTTAATAGCAGTAATGCACTTCTGTGGATTCTTTTCATTGACACATGCCTTGTACCTCTTACAGGTACCGAGCATATCATAATAATCCTCCACTGCATCATCGATACTGTCATACGCCCTGAACAGGTCCGTGATATTAGTGTATGTCTTACCGTCATAGCACTCTTTTGTACGTGTGCTGTATGCCTTATCGTGCCATGCTGTACCGAAATGCACCTTTGACTTACCGACCTTGATACCGAATACAGCATTTGCCCGGATCATCTTAGGACTTGTCCCATATGCAGACTCACAACAGGCCTGTGCAATACACACGGACGGCAATGCCCGCCCTTTAGACTTTGCCTGTGCGATCGGTGCGATTCTTTCAATAAATGCTTTTACCTGTGTCTGTGTTGCCATCACATAAACCCTCCATTCACAATTGCATAGATCAGGCACCCGATGGGGATTGTGATCACATATACAATCCCCATCAGGACTGCCATTATTAATAAAATGCTCTTAATTGCCTCAACTACCCTTTTCATAAGATCATGGCCTCACTTTCAATCTGATGCCTCACATCCCGGTATTTCACCGGCTCGGTCTTACTTACTCCGATCAGCGCCAGTGCAAGATAAATAACCACTCCAACAACAACGAGAACCTCTAATAACCGGCTCATGATTTGCTCCGAATCTGTGACAGTGCCTGAATCACTTTATCATAGCCAACCATAGCACATAACCAGGACAGGCCAATCAAAGCAATCAGATATACCACCCAGGTTACATCAAATGCCATGTTATTTAATACGGTGTATCCGATATCCACCAGTACCGCAATGACAACCGCCACAATACCGGCAAGGGTATTACTGTAATACTGCTTTTTCTGCTCTTCCAGAATCCTCTTAATGGCTTCGGTAACCAGTCCTGTTAAAATGCTCACTAATAATAATCCTGTTAAAAAAATCTGTAATGTCATAACTCAATTTCCTCCAATTCTTTTACTTTTGATTGATCTTTATGTTTCCTGCAGTTCTCTGTCTTTGCTTTCCAAATAATAAAACCGGTATGTACCCCAAGTTCCGCGAATGCAGCCGGAATACCCACACTTACAATGGAAAGATCTGAAATGTTTAGATTCTTTTCTCCACTCAATGCCGTGAGCAGGTAGCAGAATATCACAAACAGCCATACTGCACGGAAATTGTAATAATAGAGTTTATCTGTAAAACCTCTGCGAAATAATAGCTTTCTCATCTCTTTACTCCTGTTCGTGTGCCTGCTTATTGATCCGCTTTTCAATCTTGTCAATTGCCTCTGTGACCGGTCCATTACATCCCTGTTCTTTCAAACCTTTCAAACACGCAAGCAATCCATAGGTAAGCAGGCACAACTCTGATTTCATAACCTTGATATCTTCATCCTGTTTATTCTGTCGGCTGAACCACTTATAGCAGGCAATCAGTATCCCGCCGATCGAAATAATCGCTCCCATAACACTTGCAATTGTAATAATTGTATTTATGCCTATGTACATTGGACTTCCCCCTTTCCTTAATAACAAAAGCCAACAAAAATTTCTCTGTTGACTTTTTACCCAATACTTTAATTCAATCCATATAAACCTATTGTGTCATATTTTTTATTTGACGACGGATTATTAAAGGTAGATTTTACCTGCATGCCTACAATTTCGCCCTTTTTTGCTCCATCCAATATCCATATATAAAAGCTCTGATAATTTTTAAAATTGCCGATTTGAGCTAATATAGAAATGTCATATGTTGCGTCATTCCTCTTAATAAGTTCCCATGCTGTTATTTTATCTTGCGCGTAGTTATGGCTTTGGTATTTTTCATAAATCAGCAAAAATTTGTCATAATCTTTTTCCAGAGTTATTGAATTTGTACTAAGGGTTCTTGTTGTCATTGCTGATGACCAATAACCACTTTGAGAGACATACAATTTTTCTGCCTGGCTCCATAATCCACCGCCACCTATATAAAAGGGATAACTGTATCAGCACCCGCCTTTATATAACCATAATTTCCATCGGCATCAACTCCAAATGTCATCCCACCAAGGCTTTCTTTCGGTACATACTTTTCTTCAACTTCCTCCATTGTGGTATAGTTCTTCTCAGATAACTCTGTATTAGTTACATATCCTGATGGAATGCTAGTCAAATACTCTCCTTTTGGTTGAAACTTTCCGATACACCAATCCCTTATTGCTTTCAAATTAGGTATTCCCATTATGTTGTCTCCTCTCCGTTTAATTCAGCAAGTGTTTCATCATACGTCATTTCTGTTTCGCCACCTCCGGAACTACTATTTTCAAGTCCCAACTGTGCTGATGTCAAATTTCCAATCAATGTAACATTATTGATGGATGGTTTATTTAATAATTGCGCATAGTCATTCACACCACCAGACGAACCTCCCGTATCAGAATTACTAGGAGTGCTCTGCAGAATACTTCCAAGTTTATATACTCTTAAATGCATGTTAAGAGCAGTCCATTTAGTACCATCCACCAAAGATACTTGTCCCTGACTATCCTTTTTATAGAGCATTGGTTGTATATTAATCTGTATACCTGATTGAAGCGGTGGTCCATAAATTCCCCATAAGTCAATAGCATTTACCGATAACACTCCATTACATTGCGTAGGAACTATTGGGAACCAGCTATTCCATAGGCCGCCAATAGAATAAACATTAAGTCCAACAAGCACCTGTCCTTCATATGTATCAACTGAATCTACATAATCATATGTATTCAATGCCCCATATAAATGATAAAGATAATAGGTCTTATCGCTCCAAGCTCCTTCTGTAAAGGCTGATTTATCAACCTGAAATAAAGTTGTTCCTCCCGAGCATTTAACTGATGCTTTTATTTCCTGATGGTATACTTCAAATCCCATTTGATTTAACAAACTCAAATTTTTGCTGTGAACGTTTGTATTTGAAATATTTCCAACAAGCAATTCAGTTAAGCTATTTATCTGCTCCTGCAAATCTTTAATATTTCCTATTGTTGCATATACGGCATTATCTACGTCCACAGTAACATTTGCTGCATTGCTTATGGTTGTTGATAATGTAAGATATGCTCCCGAAACAGTTACACCCTCAAACGGCGGCATATAACATATTCCAGATGTTTCGTTTGCAATAGCATAAACAATTTCGTTTTCTTCATCTTGCGCATACAGTGCAACTGTCTTGATGTAATACCCCTCTGTCAAAGTTGTATTAGTAATCACCGTTTCTATTTTTACTGTACTATTTTCAAATTTCGATACTTTGGATATACTACCAATCTGTTTAATTCCATCGATTGTTTCCAATGTTTCCAACTCATCAGTTGCATACTCCACATTAGATAGTGCTACTTGTGTAAAAACTATGGTCTGTTGATTGGCAAGCACCTTGGCCATGAGTTCTCTACCCTTTTCCGTTGTTACTAGCTTTGAAAAGACTGCCATTTTTTACCCTCCTACTTAATCTGATATTTCGATATATTCCACAAATCCTACGGCTCCTGCTAAATAGATATTTTGATTTGGCTTACACAATACCTTATTAACAGAAACTATAAGCATGTTACAAGGTATCATCTCCTCAATTAGCTTATTAACCTCATCAACCAAACCTGATTTTTCCAAATGTGTCGTAATATCAATCTCATATTCCTTATCAAACTTGCGTTTTACTGTAAATACGCTATCACCACATATCTGTCCTAGCCGGAGCAAAAATACTCTGATGGTGTAAGGCAATTTGTTATACCATCGCAACAATACTCTCTGTCTGCGAACCTCTATGGAATCTGTCCTAGCCGGATAAATTCCAAGCAATGATTCAAAACGCGATATACCATATTCATCAGCCGTAGAAATAAACCGATTGTAAAGTATCTTTTCAGCATTTTTCCATAAAAGAACAAATTCCGGATTTTCTGCATCTAAAGTTGCGACAGGCTCTTTATACTGTTGCATGAATTCCGGTAAATAAGATACAAGATTTATTTCTCTGCTCATACAATTATTCCCCCAAATACCGGTATTTCATATGTACCTAACGATATATTTTCAGTGCTTTCATTTACTGTAGTTCCTACAGCATCAATAATTCCATTAATGGAAAGAATCCTTGCTTCAATTTGACTAATTCTTACTACTGTTACTGAAGCATCGGCCCATTCTTTTCGTAATTCTAATAAATACTCCTGAATTACTTTTTCTACAGAAGTCTGTAGTTTAGACCAGCTATAACCGTTTTCATATGTCAGAGTGGTTTTTATGTTTATTACAACAGGAGTCGCACTTTTTACTCTTACTACATGACCAATTGGTGCAATTCCATATCCTTCCCCAGCATTTTCTTCGGGATCCAATTCTGTCTGTATCTGAGATATCAATACATCAGAGACTTCCCCATAATCATAGGAATTAACCACTGTAACAAGCACGGTTCCCCCAACAGTCAACTTTTTATTGCTTGCATTCTGGTAAACTGCTGTTAACCACTGTTTTACACCATCTTCAAGCGAGTTACAAATAGTCTTATACCACTTTGTTACATCTGCAGATGGAATCATTTCAGCCGGGTTAAATTCACTATTCCATACTCTTGTAATCTTACAGTTACCTACACCTTCAATCTTTCGAACTTTTGCTAAATAATCTGCTCTGTTTCCACCAAATGCCTGCTCACCAAAGGAATCAAAATATCGCTTTCTGAGTTTTTCTGTATCCTCTTCATCCTCTCCTGGAATAAGAATCCCCGTCAAGCAAGCTGTTTGCAATCCTTTAATATATTCCATCGGAATCATTTCCCCTAAATACTGATTGCCGATATTTCCAAGTTCTTCACATTCAACTTTATATATTCCGTCTGCAATTTTTTCCGTAACAATATAGTTAATCTCTCCAATGTTAAATCGCTGACCGAGCACATCAATATTGGAAGGGATAAATTCTCCTTTTAATACAGCATGTGTTGCCGATTCTGGAATAATTCCCCTATCTTTGCATAATAAAATGAGAAAATCCCTTGCTGCAGTATCACCGTAAGAATTAGCAATCATTACATCAAGTCCAATATACAAATTTTGTAATTCAACGGCTGTTGAACTGTGCGTATCCCAAATTAAAGAGCTTTCTCTTTTGTCCATATTATCCGGCACACGCCCTAACATCCTTTTTAGTAATATTTCATATGTCATATCCTCATACATTAAATATTCACCCTCTTATCTGCTTCTATATCTCCAAATATGGTATGTACTACAAATTTTGTATGAACAATGCCTTTTTGGGTTGTGTCATGTTGAAAATCACTCACATCAGTAACTCGAGTGTCTACAATTAATGCCTCTCGGATTCTACGCTCTAGTTCAGGACACACATATGTAATTGGCTTTCCGTACAAATCAATGGTTTCTATACCATAATTCCAAGAATAAATAATATATTTATATCTCTCCGTATTCAGAATACGATATACCATTTGTTTCATAGCAGCCATTTCATCACAAAACCCTCTCACAGAAGTGCCCTGTAAATCCATTTTGTAAACCCGACTTGGTTGCTCTTTAACTTCAAAATCATGCTTCAAAAAACCGCTTGCAGATGGTATCATGACATTTCTCCTATCCTATCTAGCACAATATATCTCTGACCACCTTGTTGTCCCAACAAAATGACCTTGTTACCTACTTTCAATGCATTATGTATCCTTATCTTTTTACGTCCAATAATTTTGTGTTCATGTGAAGTTGTGGTACTTGTTAATATTCCATTCCACAAATGACTATGTACAGGTTCCCCACTATAGTCATTTTGTCCGGATATAGCATGCCCGTGTGTTACTTTCATTGTTTCTGTATTCCAATCCACAGTAACTTCTGTATCATAATCAGTTACATTTCTTGTCAATACCAACTGCTTACTACCAAGTATCATTTTCTGGTCAACGGCTATACTTAATGGATTTATGCTGACCACTTCGCCATAACATATGTGTACTGGATTAGATGCCTTAACTGCCTCTACTGCTATTTTTTGTATTGTTTTTACCAATTCTGTAGCATTAAGCAATAAATTCACCTCCCCGCAAAGTAATGTCCATCCAATGTTCATTTTCCTTATATGTATGTTTACATGTTTCTACCAACATAAAGTTTTGCAGGGAAACATCTCCCAAATTCAGATTAACAACAAGCATGGAACCTGCTCTTACCCGATTGTCACCAAACACTTTTGTCAACCTTAAATTTCTAGTCTTGTGGTTATACAATGATAGCAATGCATCTGCTTTTGCTGCTCCATCCTCACCTTCAGATAAGGTTCCATAATATTGAAGTGTTCCCCACTCATTGATATGTGCACCATCCTGCGCGATATAGACTTCTCGCTTTCCAGCCTCTTCGTTCTCATAAGTCAATTTAATTTTGTTATATGTGCTATCATCAATGCTTGAGGTGTATTCGTAATTCTCCCCGGTTTCTTCATCAATCATCAAATAATTTCCGGAATCATTTCTTACATACATAGATGGCAGGCTCTTTAAAGTAAGCCTGCCACAATCATCATATAACACATACATCTCTTTCGTATTCGTAAGCGTAAGGTCAAGTGCATTCTCAATCATTTCAAAAAGAGATTTATCTTTTTCTATTCTTTCTTCAATTACATATCCTGTCTGTTCTAATGTTCCAATTTGCAATCCATAATCTGCTGCCAACATAGCAATAACTTGGTCCGCTGTCATATTTTCATAGACTTTGGTATCCTTATTTTTCAGATAACGTAACTGATCATATGCCGTAATAGTAACAATCTGCTCCTTATTACGTTGCTGTTTGAATATAAATCCAAAAAAGATATCCTCGCCATTTTGTTGCATTCTAACAGGACTACCCTCTGCAAATTCAATACCATCTGTCTTTACCACTTTGAAGGTAAGTTTACCTGGCATTCCCCGACGTTCTGTATACCACTCAACCCCTTCCTCAATACAAGGAATATACAATTTTTCCTGATTCTGACTTGCAATGTATAAGTCTACTGACATAATTTCTCCTATATTGCCGGCAAAACTAATACTGTTCCCGGTTTAATATTTGTTGGGTCCGTTATCTTATCTTTGTTTGCATTATATAGCATAGCAAACTTTCCCCCATCACCATATTGTTCCTTAGCAATGTTGAATAAGCTTTCATTTTTTCGTACCGTATAGTTTCTGTTCTTTTTTGTATTAGGTGCACTCTCCCGGGACCTAGTCGGTTCAACATTAGCTGTATACGTTGCGGTGCTCCCACCGGTAGTTACAGTTCCTTGTACTGCAATACTTTTTGTTCCATAATTTCGGTACTGCTTCATCCGAATCTTAACTGTCACATCAAAACCATTCCCGGCACTTTCTGTAATACGATAATCTTCCATTGTAACCTTGATATTTGTGTTAAACAACGGTTTTCCATTAGGCAATTTTCTACATACAATAAACTGAAACGGCGTCTTACCTATTTTCAACTTTTCAAAGTATTCCAAAAAATATGATGCCCCAATAAAACCTGAAGCATATACCGCTGTTGGTCTTGCCACCTGTGGTATATCACATTCAAATTCTATATCCGTCAGTCCAGCTGTTTTTAAAATATTGATTTCACCCTCATTTATCAGGCTAACCGTATTATTCTTATTATTTATACGAATATCCAATTTTTCCGGGGTGACCGGAAGTAAGCACTGTCCTAAATAAAAATCATATCCTTTTCCCATTTACGCATGTGCTCCTTCCGTTACAATTTCTACTGCTTCGCCCATCGCATCTCCCAAACCGGTTAACAAACCATCTAAGTCCATTCCTGATGAAATATTATTGTGATTTACCTGTTCAATCTTTACGCTTGCTGTTGTATAACGGTCAATGGATTCTCTTTCTGCAATATCCCTGAGATACTTAAGGTCCTCTTCTGATATCTCCATAGAATCTGAAATAGAACCTGTGTCATCATATATTCCCTCAATATTGTCACCCATGTCTGCAAACATTGAAGTATAATCTTCTACATTGGGAATTTCTGTTCCGGTCAATCCATTAATAGATTTTGCAAGACCGTCTCCAAGTTCACTTCCCTTGTCCCATGCATCGCCATAGTTGATTCTGTCAAAATAGTAGTCTTCCGCATTCTTTTGCTCCATGACCACTTTTCCTTCACCAAATTTCCCCGTCACCCAACTATCAAGATTTGTACGCCAGCCAGATACAGCATCTGCCAGGCTCGTATTAAATAGCGTATCTATCACTGATGCCAATGCCTGTAATCCAGCAAGTGCCATGTCAATGAAATCAAAAAACAGCCGTGCAGCTGCCCCGATTGGGTCTGTAAAAACATTTGCAAAGAAATTTGCAAACATAGCAACGAAGTTCCAAAGCCTCACAAAATTATATATGATTAAATTAATTGCAGAAATAAGCAAATTACCTATAAATGCCGCACCTACAGCCAATGCTCCGGTCACAACACCAATTCCAGACTCTGCCACATCTGTAGTCTTTGCAATCCAATTACAAAGTGCAAATAAGGTGGCTATAAGTATAACTATTGCCAAGACAATCCATGTAATAGGGCAAGCTAATAAAGCTGCATTAAAACCATACTGCGAAACGGTCGCTGCAAAAGTCGCTTTACTATGCAACATTAATGATGCCTTATGTATTGAAGTTGCAAGAGCTGCTAAAAGTTGTAATTTATTGTGAATCGCAACTACTGCATTATAAGCGAGCATTGCTCCCACAATGCCATATATGATAGGACTAATAATAGGCCATGCTCCTGCTACTACATTTGCAATAGCAACAAATATGTTCAATACAATCAATGCAACCCTCGCCAATTTAGACATTGCCTGAACAGCATTCGCTATAAACTCCTGTGTAGCTGTACTATTTGCAAACTCATTTAAACGCTGCAGAACAGGCTGAAATGCCATCAAGGCAGTATTTTGAAAAGATTGCCATAACTGTGCCCATGTCATTGGCATAGCCTCGAACTTCGCATTAATATCATCACTAGCTGCGAAAATTGCCGCTTTAACAACATTTGCCGACAACTCACCTTTTGATGCCATTTCACGAATTTCACCAATTGGCACTTGCAAATAATCTGCTATATTTTGAATTAAATTAGGTGCCTGCTCAAAGATACTATTTAACTCATCTCCACGAAGCACACCAGAACCCAAAGCCTGCGATAATTGCAACATTGCATTGGATGCCTCTTGTGTACTAGCTCCTGCAATAGTCATCTGTTTTTGTACCAGGTTTGCAAAAGCAACAACCTCGGCCGAACCTCCAAAGGCATCTTTTGCGTTGTTTCCAAATCTTGCCACCACACCTGCCATATCTGCAAATGAACCCCTAGCATCCTGTGCTGCAGCATATGTCATGTTTACAAGTTCTTGTGTACTTTGTAACCCATCATTCATAAGTTCAAGTCGTGCTGTAGTAGAAATCAAATCATCCGATGCTTTTAGGATTTTTCCGACACTTTGAATGCTGACATAAGCAGCGACCATACCCTTAATCTTATTTGTAAGACCATCTGCTTGTGATACCCCCTCCTTGAGCTCTTGATTAAATCTTTCCTGTGCATCCGTATTATCACGAATATACCGTTCTGTGTTCCCGATTGTACCTGACAATTGCAAATATGCACTATTGATATCACCAATGTCCATGCTCTGCATAGCCTGATTCAACCGTTGTTGTTCACTTACAGCCGTTGCTAATTGCCCTCTAAGCTTCTCCAATTCTGCATTTGCCACATCCGTTCCAATATCCAATGGATTGTTTTCTATTGTATGAATTCTCTGTTGAATATCCTGTATTCTCTGACCAAGTGTATTTATATCCTGCAAAGCATCATCCGGAAGTAAGTCCATACTATTTGCGGTCTGTATAATCTCAATTTGTGTCTGATTCAATTCTGCAAGCAAACTATTGGCACTTTGAACCTCTTGTTGAAATCGTTCAATCCCCGTTCCAGTAAAAACTTCAAGACTATTACTTTTCCACTCTACTGGAACAGTAGTCGTTGATGGAATCTCTGGCAACTTTTCATTCTGAGGAATAGAAAGTTGTACTCCAATTTTGGTGCCATCTAATGCAAGTGCCGCATTTTCCAACTCATATAGTGCCACAGTTGCTTGGTTTATATCCTCTCTAGCTCCATCCAAAGATGCTGCCATGTCAACATCTGTATTCATGGCTTGTTGCATATCATATACGGCAGAAACAGCAAGATTTACAGAACTGATGATGCCATAAATAACATTTGTAAAATTGTCATGTAATATAATCCCTGTTTCGATTTTACCCATTTTCTATCACCTGCATTTCGCCGTTCGCTCAATTTTTCTACGTTCCTCTTTATTGCTTTCTATCTTTGATTTTATTGATGCTATTACAAACGCTTTATCTTCATCATCTAAACTCAAAAAAACAGAAGGCAAAATATGTAACTTTTGAAGGGCATAATGGGCATAATTTGCTTCCCAATCCCCTTCATCAATTAGTTTTTTGCTTCATCTACCTTATCAGCAAAGGATTTGTTGAATCCCTGGAAATTCTGCATCCAAACAACTAAATCCTGATATTCTCCCGGATCATCAACCATAGCGTACAACAATTCTTCTGGTGTCATTACACCATATGAATCCTGTAATTCTTTATCATACAAATCCGGGCATACCGTTGATTGAACAATCATCTTTGCCACATAGGCAGCCGTATCCATCTTTGGTCTAAACAGATTTGGTTTTCCAGTAATCTGTACCTCGGATGTACATGACTCTCTCAACGTATCATTTTCTTTTGACGTAATATGTCGGAATTCCCATTCCAAAGGGCAACCATTATCATCCAGCAATGATGTAGTCGGAGCATATTTTTCATTAACTTTCACAACCTTATTTGTTTTCATAAATCTACTAAATTTGGACATCCCTCTTATTCCTCTCTTTCTCAAATAAAAAGAGAACTTATTTCTAAGTTCTCCTTATAATACGTTATAATGTAATTTTTTCTATCTGTTTTGGTACTCTGGCATTTAGTTCAAAAACTAAGTTTGATGCATCCATACGATTGGGGGCTGCATCTTTAAGTATTATCACTCTTTCTTTACCACTCGAATCCCTATATCCAATAATTGCATGACTTGTAATCTGTTTCCTTACCTTTGTCTTTGGTGCGGAACCTATAACAGCTCCACCTACTCCAAATAATGCAGCTCCAATCATCCCCTTTGCTACACTACTCTTTAAATATTGGATATTTTCCACATCTGTCAAACATTCAGCATACAAAATCCTTTGTATTGACAAACGGTACTCTTTTGATTGACAAGCAATAGTTACCCCCTGCGAGTCCACAGTTACAACGCATGGACTTTTTTCCTCTGCATTTAGTCCTTTAACATGTACTAATCCCCAAAAACTTTTTTCCTTACATGATTTAGTCGTTTTTCCACTTTGAACTTGAGATGTTTTTTTATACATATAAAGTGAAAAAATGACTACTCCTATTAAAAAAACAATTACAACTAATTCCATAAGCATTCCCCCTTTTTGTATATTTAATTATACATCAAAAGGGGGAATACTGTCATCCATCTAATTTGTTAAAAATCCCGTAAGTTCTGTAAAGGATTCTGGAATCGAGAAATCTTCAAATGTACCCTTAATTTCCTCATCCAAGTATTCTCCGTCTGCATCAAATTTTGCCAACACTCCGCCATCCGTGTTGCAATCATAAAATATAACTGTCTGACGCTTGGCACTTGACGTACGGTCGTCATTGGTAATCTGCATTTCAAAATACACATCTTCTCCTGTATTTTTGTAATCTGCAAGGCACTGGCGCATAACCGATTGATTGTAATGTGCTGTTCCTGAAAACGTACCTTCCATTCCACAGGACTTATGACCTACCATTATTGCTCCCAAACGGGGTACTTTGGCTTTTGTCTTGTCGACTTTTGCCTCCATGTCAATCATGTTCATAAAATTATATCGTCTAGTACCGATTGTAATAAAACACTCTGCCAACTTTGCTGCAATAGTGTCCCGTGCTTTCATTTTTACATTATCATTGCTCATTATCCACAACCTCCTACTGTACCACAACGGTCATATATAAAATTCCCATTGCATTAACAACCTCAATAGTGCTATCCACTACTACCGATTTTTTAGTTTTTCCCTGTGCTACAGTAACACTTGAATCCGTAAAGTTTTCGATAGCACCGATTTCCTGCAACTGCTGTCTGATTTTTACCAAATCGGACCATAAAGATGCTCTACCTGCTGCATTATTAGGTACAACACCAAGATACTTTGTGTTGAATAAAACAGCATCATCATTACCTACCTGATCAATAACGCGAATTGTCTGATTATCTTTGAAAACCTCTCCGCAATCTGCAGATACAGTTACCATACTGTTAATGTCATCCAACACTCTTACATCAGAATTTACATTATGTAATACAAAACAACCGGTTCTTTTTAAGGTAATTAGTTCTGCCTGCGTATACTTCGTATCAACAGTAAATTCACCATCATACCTTTTATTTTGGCAACTCTTATTCACCTCACATCCTGCCTGAATTCCAGTTACCCAATATACAAGTGATGACTCAGAAGCCTCTGTGTCCGTCACCTTATTTTTTACACTGATTACCCCCATGTAATCTGCCTCTGGATAATCATAAACTACCAGCTGAAACTTAATTCCAATTACATCTCTCATTCTCTTACATAATGCTACAAACATCTTCTTAATTTTTTCATCTGTAGAAATAATCCCCATAGTGTTAAAGGAATACGTTTCTGCTAAATTTGCGTACTCCTGATAAGCGGTTCCATCTACGGTGCTATTGGTTCCACCTGTTAATGGTGTAGCTGCTGTCACTGCCAATTCTGCATCCTTTTTAAAAGTAACATAATCATTATCAATTAAGTCTGCTGCGGTACCAACTACCTGTTGGTCTACCTTATTAGCTCCAAGATAAGTAACAACATTGAACTTTGCTTCGTCATCCACATCAGACTGAATTACAATTTTAATGTCATTTCCCCTTGTTCCGGCATACTGTGCAGTTGCAAAATCATTGGATGCTTTATCACCATTGCCATTCAAACGATATAGTAACAGTGTCTTAGCACCAATAAATACATCCCTTAAGCTTTTTAGCTTATCATCATCGTATGAATAACCTAATATTTTCATACTGTCATTTCTAAAGTCATCCCCGCAAATTTCAATCATCTTTCCACTTGCACCCCAATCAAGTTCTACTGGCATTGTGGCTACTCCCCTTGCAGATAACTGTGCTGTAGCAGATGCCGCTGAGACATAATTGATATAGGCTCCTGGAAGAACCTTATCCTGTTTAACAAAATTTCCACCACCTAAAGACATTTACTTCACCTTTCCTTTCATAAAACTATTGATTTTTTCACGTACAGCCTTCAAAGTGTATTTACGGTTGTCATCAAGCAGGGCATCTAGAACATCCCTTTTTCCTTGAAATTCCATAGCTTCCATCAGCTGCACTTTCTCATACTCCTTTTCCTGTTGGACCAATACCTTTTTAGTTGTCGCCAACTCTATCACCTGCCTTTTCTATCAATAGAACATCTTCCATTAATTCATTTTTTTCATTTTTAATAACAAAATAATCATAATTAACAAAGAAGTTCAAAACTCCATCCACCACTTCATGTTTCATTTTTGTGCCCATAATCGGTTCTGTATCACCATCCATTGTAATGTACTCTAAACAGTCATACATTCTTTCAGCAACATCCGCACATTCCCGCCGCACCTCCTGAGACTTTGGAAAATACTGAATGCTAAACTGACCTGTCCATTGATAACGCCTGCCAAGGAACAGATTGTTTGCAGGATTCAGGCAGACAATAAAAAAGCAAGGCTCCGTTAGGTCTTGCTTAATTTCTTCCATATGATTTTCATAATCATCCCCAAATTCTTTATTCAGGGCAACGCTGATTGCCGCTATAATTTCATTTATCATTTCATGACATCTCCAAAGTATTTTTTAATTTTTTGCGTCAGAATCCGCGGTGCCATGTCCTGTAATTCCTGTTCTGATATTGTCATCATAAAGTGACCCATAACCCAATTAGAATGATTTGCTGTCCGGTGTCCATATTCAACATAAGATGCATATTCGACCGGATTTATGATTTCAATAACATAGTTATTTCCATCATGGTTTATTTTTAAACTATTAGCATATCCTACCGCTGATGCCCTCTTCCCAGCCGTCCACCCCCTCCTTAATGTTCCGCCTTTTTTCCCAGGTACCTTCTGTCCTCTGTGACTCTGACCCGATGCACAGGTATATGAAGCACCAGAATAATCACCGACGGGGGTTCTTTTGATTACCAGCCGCAATAGCCTTGCCGCTAGCTCCTTTGCACAAGCTTCTACAAATTCATCCGGATCCTGCATTTTTTCCAATTGAGTTTGAAATTCTTTAAGTCCTTTTACATCAAATCTTCCCAAGGAAGCCATGTCACGTATACCTTTCTGACAAATTAAGTACAATCTCCTGGTGCGTTGGATAGACAGCTGCCACGCCACTACATTCATAGTTTTGTTGTATACCGGCCTGTGTTACCACTATTTTTGCACCTGGTTTAATTCGTACATCTGGTGACAAAAATAATTTTGTAATCTGAGCTGTTTTTGCTGCAGATTCTGTTTGTTCCACGGCACTAATATTGGAATAAGATAAGCGGCAAGGCTCCCTTTCCAATATCACTACCTCTTTGTCCGTAGTCATCTTAGTTTTATGGTCTTTGACTTTCTGATATTCAACCACTGTACATATTCCGTCATATGTAGCTTCCTGTGCCTTTCTCGCAAGTACTCGAGCCTGTTTAATTGCATCCGAAATCATTTCCATGCCACCTTTCGGTAACGGTTCAGTGAGAACTTATAATTTTTCAGCACTGTATCCTTGAAATTGTCATCCACATACTGCCGGAATGAGGTAGTGGTATCCCCCTCGGAAATAGATGAAACAGCACCGATTGCTGCTGTTTCATCCCCCATATTTTCATTCCGATATAAGTCCATTGCCATGCGGTAGGCTGTATGATTCAGTCCTTCTGGCACTTCATCCACATGGCAATAGTTCTTTATGATTTCTTCCACATTTGCAATGACAAATTCAAGTATTTCATTCTTGCTCTCATCTTCAATTCCAAGAAGCTTCTTTAACTTTGCCACTTCCATAGCAATTACCCAAGTTTATGCTGAATAGCAACGATTCTAAGCTGCTTTGATTCATATACCGGCTTCCAATTTTCGCCCATTGCAAGTTCTGCTCTGGTTGGAGTTTCGACATTGTCTCGCTTAGCTCCGGTATACGCGATGCCGCGCGGATGCATAATAAACGCCTTACGATTAATAAGATAATCTACGCCACCACCCGTCTGTTTATCACGGTCCACTTCTGTGGCTACATGTCCGACCGGGGAACCATTACCATAGGCAAATGCACCATTTCCAAATAGGTATGTAGTATATACACCACCAGAAGTAACCGGGCAACCATCATCTACAGTTACCTTTCTACCCTGGTATGTCTCGAATTCTACATTTGTGGAGTCGCGTTCTGTATCAATTAAATTCAACTTTTTCAGATAAGATTTGGTTGCAGAATGCATAGCAACACCACTAAGCTGCGCCTGTGCATCACCCAGAAGCTGGCAAGCGTCAATAAATGCAGATGCACTAATCACCTTTGCCGCATCACTTTTTCCTGAAGTAAGGTCAAGGATATGGTCTTTCATACGTGTTTCTGCTGGTATTGCATTATCTCCACTTCCAGATGCTGGAATCGTAGCAAATACACCTGTAAGAATAGCAATTAATTCTTTCTGCATATCTCTTGCCCAATACTGTGCCACTAATTCTCCAATTGCTTTCATTGGGTCTTTTCCTGCTAAAGCAGCAGAAAGATTTGTAGCTGCCCACATTTTCTGTCTAAGAATAGTAGTAGACACATCTTTATTCGAACCAATCTTTGATGGTGTCATTTTTACATCCTCAAGTGTTGGTTCAGACTCTCCTTGTAAGTCCTCAAAAAATGGCATATTGTGCGTTCTTGACGCCTCCGATGCCAATTCATCAAATTCCGGAGAATTAACCATGATTCCGCTCTGGATGAATGCGGATAATTCCTTTGTTCTGTTGATTACATACGGATTAAATAATTCCGGTACGATTACGTCTGCAATTTTTGTAATTGCCATAAATATTTACCTCTCTTTCTAAATTGTTACCCCTACGGCTGCGGCCATTGCACGCGCCAGCTCAGGGTTTGTTCTTAAAAGTTCTCCCTGTTTCGTCAGATTGAATGTCTCTTTTGCAAATGGATTCTCTGTACCATTACCTCCGGAACCGCTCTGCGGATTATATGGGGGTTTCAGTGGTTGCTCCTGTTTGAACAGATACACCATAGCCTTATCCTCTTTGTACGGTTTTACGGTATCCTCCACACCGACCGGTCTTCCTTCTTTGTCAAATGTGAATTTATCGAGTCCACCGGCTTTGTAAATCAGATAATCCGGGTCCAGTACGCCTAGTTTTGTAAGGGATTCCTTCAAGGCATACGTCCTTGTAATCTGCTCATTGGCTGTCTGCTGCTTTTTGAGTTCTCCCTGCAAATTGGCAATGGTGGTCTGCAGCGTTTCATTGTCTGCATTGTTCTTTTTCAAATCTCCGATTGTCGCATTAAGTGTCTTAATCTGACCGGCAAGATTCTCCTTCTCGACAACGGCAGTATCATACTTGCCTTTGTCGACATACTGACCTGAACCAAGGTCTGCAAGCTTTACCTGCTTATCCTTATTCTCCGGCTTTCCGTTATGAGTGCTGATAGCATCTGCCACCTGCTTATAGAGTTCTTCGCCTAAAATGCTTTTTAAAAATTCCATATAGTTTCCTTTCCTGCACCGTTTTTTAACGTGGTGTCTCCACAGCAGTATGCAGTTTTGATGCCTTGCATAAGGGCAAATTGCCGTAGTTTAAACGTCATAAGGCTTTCGGACAATATAAAAACAGGACCATCGGAAAAGCCTGCGCCGCGCTGTTTACGCATTGATTTCCGTTTGCCCTGTTATTACTGGTTTTGGATATAAAAAAAGCACCCGTCAGGATGCTTTAATCGCTTTCATAGCTTCTTCTTCACTTATTTCATCTATCCTTAGGAGCATATCCGTTGAACCAATGCCCTCACCGTCATACCCCATTAAGCGGTCATTCAGTATATTTGCATTGTCAACCTGCCAGCCTTTTTCCTTATCATAAATAAAAGGTATATGATTTTCAGTTTTCGCAATTTTTTTTAAATCGTTGATATAATAGTATGTTATTGCTTGTAACATATTATTTCACCTTTTCTATGTTTTTTGGCACCGAAAGTTTCTTTGATAAAGTTGTCATTTCTTTGCTTAACTTAATAGCCTCTTTTGAAGTTTTATCTTCAAGCTTGCGCCAGTCTTCATACAGTTTGTGCATTTTCTCTTTTGTTTCAAAACTTTCTCGTGTATGATACTGTATCTCAAATTTTTGTCCGTTTGGTGCAGCTACTATAGTATTGATACCCTTATATGGATTCTTTGGGTTATTCCACGTATTTTTTAATGCAATTGTATTATAGCCCATTTCGTTCAATTCAGCAATAGCCACACTCATTCTCTCAACTAGAATATCCGGATTTTCTGAGCCAAGCGTATACCTGATAATATCTTTTACTTCATACGTATTCCCATCTGGATTATACTCTGCACGAATTTTTCTAAGGTATGATTCTTTCCCTTTTACTCGATTTTTCAAACCATACGTTTCTAATCCACTGTTCCCAGCAACAACTTTCACACTACTAGTAATCAAAGGCTCACTTTCCGTCGCTTTATCATAATACTTCATTCCTTTGTACTGTGATTTGAGTATTCCATACTCTTTTACATTCCCATACTTAATATTCTGGAACTCATCGAAAGTGTTCGGCACATATGATTTTCCCAAACAGTCTTTATACTTTTTATACTGCTTTTTATCCCCGTCGAAATTTTTTACCTTTGCATAAGATACCATTTCTTCCGGAGACGATTTTACATACTGTTCAAGCCATTCTTCATATGTGATGTTGCCCGGTACATAATATATTTTTCCATTTCCACCTCGCGCTGCACGTTCTCCCGGTACACCAAAATCATCCTCGAAGTATGGACATGTGCAACCACGACAGTTCGGGTGAAATGGTGGTGCTGTTACACCAATCTCAAACTCACTCATTGGAAAATATTTGCCATCCATTCCACCACACGTCTCGCATGTATGGCTGTCCAATGTCTCCACAACCTCAAACTGCTCCACTCCAAGTTCTGCAAAACAATCCCTCTGTGCTGCATTGGAAAAAGCCGCCTGTTCTGTCATAACCAAGCGACCTGCATTCTGCTTTGACACATTCATCTTTCGTGCCAATTCATCAATAGTTTTTTGTGGGTTTGCTCCGGTGATGATATTCCGTGTCATGGTAGTATTCAGTTCATTGACCAGCTTCTGTTTGTTCGTCCAAATTCGTTCTGAAAAGTTACGTCCATCTGCTGCCCACGGTTTTTGAATAATTTGAGAAATCAACTCCTCATTCGGAGAAGCTAAATTCCATCCAATGCCAACTCCTTTTTGAATTTCATACGCCGTATGAAGGTATCCACATTGATATACATTTCGTATTGTTGTATCAATACTATCAAGCTGATTTCCAAACATTACCTCCAAAGATTGCTGCAACTGTAACTTGAGGGATTCTAGCCTGGTAATGTGTGTCCTTGCCGATGCATTCTCCAGCTCTTTCATCCACATACCATTTACACCATTCTCTTTACCATATTGTATATATTGCTTTATATCCCATTTTAGTTCCTTTAATTCAGACGATTGGAGAAGTCTGCGTGCTTCTAAAAGAGAAATTTCATTGTTATCTGCAAATCGTTGATACCAAACAAGAATCTTTGCTTCGATTTGCTGCAAGGCCTGTTGATATTGCCTTTCAATATCCGGATAGCATTGAACTCCCATTTGATAGAGAAGTTCTTCTAGCTGCTTAAACCTACCTTTCCAATATTCTCCACTTTTCATTCTTTATTTACCCATCGTTATTCTCTCTTTGAAATGCATCAACATAGAGCTCTGTCTTTTTTTGATTCTCTTTTTCTTCTGTCTCAAGCTGCTTTATTTCTGCATCCGCATCCTCAACTAAAGGATGGTTTTTCAATATCGTCTTTTGACTTACAATTCCAACAGATTCTCTGCAAATTTGTGCCTGTTCCACATCATTTTTAATGCTAGTACGAGTCCATGTTTGAATAATCACGCTGCATTCAATACCGAGTGCCTTACAAATTGCACGAATCAGACGTGAAAATCCAAGTTTAAACTCTGTTTCCATCAATCCCGTTTTCATTTCCAAAAGAGAATACATAAATTTCAATGCTTCACCCGACCGATTTCCAAAGTTCTCTGGTTGTGGGTCAAATCCTTGCCCCTGTTCGAAGATTGCCTTTCTTGTTGCTTCCAATACACTGTTTCTTGCTTCAATTGGAATCTCAATATTAAGGGTGGACACTGCACCGCCCTCGTCCCCGTCTACCTTGATGGTTTTATATTTTTTCAAATCAGATAGGAAACCGTTCAAATCTTCGCCACCATATCCAGACAGTACAAAAATTAACTCCTGTATATCATCCAAATCATTAATAAAACCGCTGTAGACCTTATCGTATACGTCTATCAGCGGCTTAATGTTTCGCAAATCGTCTGTATGTATATTGTTGTTGTAAAATGGAATAAATGGTACTTCCCCGAAATCATGTTGGTAATCCGCTACCATATCACCACTCTCCGGGTCCATAAACATATCATAATAGGTCAGCAATTCCAATTCATCACCAGTTCTGCGTCGAAATGCCTGACACTCTGTGTCTGTCCAGTATTCGTATACCGTATAAATATCACCCGTTGCATCGTCGATGTCCGGGTATACCCGCATTGCTCCAATCAGTCTGCGCTTAAGATTTCGGTCAAATACCGGGATAATCTGCTCACTTGGAACAACTGCCCATTCAAAGCCATTATCACTTTTCCAGTAATGCACCCAGGCGATAGAGGTGTTTGCAGCATTCACACACAACTCCATACAATTCTTAGCATACTCATCACCCAAAGCTTCCGTTATACGTTTATTACTCTCTGTACTGCCTACATCAAATAATGGTGGTGCTGTAAAAGCATAAGCAGCCTTTTGGTTGACAATCAATCCATGAAAATTCCTCGGAATTCGATTATCTGCATTCCGTAGAGGATTATTTGCCTCCTCTTTTTCCTCTTCTTTCTGTTTATTTCGAAACAAGATATCCGTTTCATTACGATAATATCTCTTTGCCACCTCTGCCTGCATTATGAATGCTGCATGGCCAGACTCATATTTTTTTATTAATTGTCTTATTGTTTCAATATCCATTTAATTTCTCCCACAAAAAATGACAGGTTATTAAAGACCTGTCATTTTTCCTTTGAAAATAGAATCAATTTTAATATTGCACCCTCGTCACAATTGTATCACTTCTTCTCTTTATCATACTTGGCATAGAAGAAGGTTGTTCATTCTTTTTCTTCGAACTCGTTAGGATCTCCTTCTATGATATTATTACAAATGTATGTTAAAATCTTGTTTACCATATCAGCATTCAATTCTGATAATTGATTATTTACATCGAGTCCTACTTTTTTTGCTACATAAATTATAGTTGACGACTTTGTATCTAGTTTTTTCGCAAGCTCATGTACCTTCAATTTATGACCATTATACGGTAACCATTTTTGAAGCAAATCTCCATTGACTTTGCGCAATTCTTCTTTTCCAAGTTGTTCATCTCTAACTCCTGCAAAAGCAGAATCAAAATCAATACTGTGTCCCCCTGGTATGATAAAAGTATTATAACGTTGTTGTAGACCCAATGTATTTTGTATTTGTAGCAAAATCTTTAATATTTCATTCTCCTTAGTTCCTTGTGTTTCTTTTAGTAATTTTCCATATCTGTATGCATTATAAATTGGATTATCCATACAATCTTCTAAATAATCTATTTTATCTAAAAATTTCCTCAAATTGTATTTTAATTCTTCCGCACCAAGCATATCATCTACATAAAATATCGTTCTATTATCCTTAACATCAAAAGGAAGCGAAGTTCCACTCTCACAAATATGAATTATCGGTTTTGCAACAACATGCCGCAAACATAATTCATACATAACATTAGGATTGTTCCCTGTTAGATTAGCCACTACTAAATCATCATTTATTATTCGATTGATAATTTGTGTACTAATCATGCCTGACATATTTATTTCATACGCAGGCTTAATATCATCAAAATCATATTCTTGTAAAATAGGCTTAATTGTACTTTCAATAACACCCTTCGCCTTTCTGAATATTTCTGAGTTTTCATTACCTATAGGTGTAATAATAAAGCATTTCTTCTTTTGTTTTTCATTCTTTTTATCCATTGTAAATCCCCCCTTTTTACCATTATACGCCAAAAAAGGAACAGCTACAAGGAATTATATGCTTACAATGTCTTTTCCACTCTCTACCTCATTTCAAAATACTGATACCACCGCGGTTCTCATCCGTGTAAATTGCATACCGAATAGCATCCTGATCATCATCAAACTGTTTTATTGGCTCTCCGGTCTTTTCATTCCAAACATACATATAGATTTCATCCCGGAACCGCTCAACATCATCCACAATTCGTAGTTTATTCTGCTTGTATAATTGGGCCACACGCTCAATTCCGCTTAATACTGCTTTGTTTGCATTAATAGCACGCAAACCCTGCTGCTTAAATTTCTTGACATATTCAGGTCGGGCAGAGTCACAGTAGAATGGAATATTACCGTACTCAACCTTAATTGCCAGCGCCTGCTCTAACCAGAAATCTATCTCTTCAAACTGGCGGGCAACCTCTCTAATCAAGTAATAGCAACCCTGCTCATCTTTGCCGATCAGCACGATTGCCCCGAAATGTTCATATCCCCAATCCACCCCGGCAATATACTTGACAAAATTAACCCTTTGCAATTCTGCTCTGCTGATATAATGGATTTTTGCATTAAAGTCCCGGTATACGGCCCCTTCTCCCATAACCCACAGACCTTCAATGTTGCGATCATAAAACATGCCAGACGGTGTAGTTTCTTTCATGTTCTGCTTGTATCTCTCTGACAGAAACGTGTTGTCATCAAGGCGATACTGTACCGCTTTGATGATTTTCCCATCTGCCTTGTCAATAAAATCTTTCTTCAACCAATGCTCTGGGTTATCCGGGTTCGTGTCGATCAGCATCCTTGCCCCATTACCGGAGCATCTGGATTTGATCTCGTCAAACACTTCCTGCTTTGCCATAGTGCCCTCATTGATATAGGCTCCATATGCTGTCATTCCTCGGATGCGCCCCAAATCATTGATCTTAGAATGTCCAAAACAGCACACCTGCACCCCAAATAGCTTAAAGCGGTTAAATTTATCAAAATGAAACTCGATACCGTACTTATTGGAAAGTTCGATCAGCACATTACGGTTAAGCGCTCCAAGATCGGCGCCCGCTAAAATATATTGTGGGTTCTCAACCCCCTGTGCAGAGGCTATCTTTTTAATACGGCGAAGTTCGTGCAAAAACAGATCATTGTCCAGAATTGTCTTTCCGGTACGCTTTGCGCCGTGATTGATCAGCATAAAATAGTCTTTGTTTACGGCAAAACGGAATGTATCAAGCTGTTTGGGAGTGTACAGATTATTCAGCATCCTTTAATACACCTTCTATCTGCTCAAAGAATTTATCCAGCTTATCCTCCCTGGCATCCTTACCTGCATCTGCTCTTGATTTCAACAGTGCAATCTCTGCTTTCTGCTTCTCGGTGGCAAGATCCATATGATCTGCAAGCCACTGCAAGGCTTTCATTCGGTCAGCAAGCTTTATCTTAATCCCATTCGTTGTATTGCTCACTTCGCTAATAATAGTTCCGTCAACTCCATCTTTTGCCAACGCAAATCCGGCATGTATTTCAACAAAATCATTAATATCAGCAAAGGCAATATCCATGTACCTCTGGAAAATATCTGCTTCACTCAGGAACTCCCTGTTTAAACGTTCCTGCTTTAATCGCAGAATTTCTTCTTTTATCCTAGCATTTCCTAGCAATCGCGAACCATTCACCAGAGCTGTTGCATAATCACAGTCATATGCTTTCTGATATGCCTTGGTAGCATTAAAACACCGAATGTAATATATACAAAAAAGATGTTGCTTATCGGTTAAATCCGTATTTTGTATTACTGACTCAACCTCATGTGCGACAGCCCTTTCTTTCTCTATTTTCTTTGATTTACTTTTCTCTGAAACGTTTCGTTTCGTTTCATTTTGGTTTTGAAACGTTTCGCTTTCGCCATCCCACTTATAGCGGTTCTTCCAAGTCCGAATAGTTGCAGCAGAACAATCCAGTTGCCTTGAAATTTCAACCAGCTTCATTCCACTTTTATATAGTTTTCTGGCTTCCTTTGCCTTTTCGTTCTGACTGCTTTTTGACAAGGTTATCACCTTCCTGCTTCTTACGCTCTCTCATTACATGGGCAATAGCCTTTTCCGCTGTCGGGTCACTGTATCTCTCTTTATTCAATCTGCCCTCCTGAGATAAAAAGTAAAAGCGCAAGAGGGGAATTAGCCTCCTACGCTTTTTTACTGCTTACACTATACCACAATATATGTGTGTACTTCTATGTACTCTTTTCCATTTTAAAATTTTTAAGGGCCTGTGCATGTAACTTATGTACCCATTTCCAGCTATAATTCATCTTAACTGCAATACTCTCCCATTTCATCAGTCGAATATATCGATATGTCAGTACATCTTTTTCGTCCTCATTGTCCATGCACTCTATTTTATCTGTGATCTCTTTGCAAATTTTAAGCCTTTGATATCTATCTGCCATATATTGACTCTCTGCTTCATCTAACAGCGCTGCATATCCGGATAAATCTGTGGCATTGTGCGCATGGGGCATTCCGTCATTATTAATCGCCGGAATAATCTGCCCCAAACGCATTTCTCGAATTTTTTCTTCGCCCCGTTCCATCTGCCGCACGGCTCTTTCGTAACTTTTCAAATATTCTTTCTTTTCTTCAATCTCTGTCAATTCTTATCCTCCTGCCATACACAACAACGCAATTTTTATGTTACGAACCATTGACAGGCATTCCCCATCATGGTATTATTTGTTTATCCCAAACAAACGTTCTGTTGTGGATTCGTCCCGGCAGGACGTTTTGTTATTATATCCTTTTGTTCAAATACTCTAAACCGGCACCACCGATCAGATTGCACATTTCTGCCACAGTTTTTTCTGCCTTTTCTATCTTCGTAGGATCATTGTCACATCTCATTGAAATATCAATTTTTTGTTGCACTGACATATTTTCCACCAGTAAATTATGAATATCTTTTTGTGTTAGCATCAATTTTCACCTCCGGTTAATTTCTGCAAATTTCCATGCAAATTTCAGTTTAAATCACTTTTCAACTTGGCTTCGGCTTCCGCTCTGGTAAGGAATACATTTTTGCCAATATCACAAAAATCAATTTCTGCAGAAATCCCTTCAACATCAATGGTCAATCTTTCGCGAATAAAAATGCCGTGGTTTTCAGCTTCTACATGATATTTCACCGATAAAACTTCCGAAAAAATTACTCTGTCATGATGTGCAAAATATAGAATATCTCCCACCTTACAAGGCAACCTCAGAAGCAATCCCTGTTCCTCGGAATCCTCGTATTTTCCTAATGTTTCAAGCAGTAACCCTTTGTACTCATAAGAATTTTCACCACATGGCAAGTTATCCGCTACGCCATGTGTCCCATCGCTGTATGTTTTTGTTAATCTCTCCATCCTACACCTCCAACAGTTCCTGGTTGTCAATCACAGGATTTTCTTTTGGTTGTTCCGGCAGCCGCTCGCTTACCGGTATCCATCTCTGTTCCATGTTTTACCTCAAAATTTTTAAAATTTTAATGTTATTAAGCATTTTTATATATGCTTTTCCACTTTTCATTTACATATGACTCCTGGAACTATTAACCATTTTTTCAGGAGGAACCTATATGCTGATCAAAGTCGATATGATGATTCACAAAATTTATTACTATGTAAACAGACATCCTCTGTTATTCGGTACGATCCACTTCGTACTATGGTGTTTCAACCAGTGTTATGGTTGTGCATTAACAGAGATCTTGGAGAATCTGTTAGACGGAATTCTGTGGTAAGTGCTGGGGCTTTATGCCCCTCGCACTGAATCATGGCATCACCTCCGGCATGAAATCAAACAACGTAGGCTCATCAATCTCGTTTTCTGCAGCCTGCAGATAACCCACGCCATCCCGGAAGTAATCCGGATTCAGTTCAATGCCATATCCCATGCGGTTCATCTTTACAGCGGTCATGGGTACTGTCATAAGACCACCAAAAGGATCCAAAACAACTTCTCCCGGATTGCTATAACGGTTAATGATCCGCTCTACGATGTCCAACTGCAACGGACAGACGTGCATCTGTGCCCTTCTACGGCTCTGCGTGGTATTCAGAGTACGCATCCGGTTAATATCGTCCCACACTTCCATCTGGTTCCATGATCCCGGAGCAACGACCATAAACGTTGCCGGAAGTTTTCCATCTTCATCCAGTTTCTTTGCAAGTGCTACATGTTCCTCATAACTGTATACATTCTCACGGCTATATTTCCGGTATACAGACTGCAGATTATCAACTGAGATACTTTCCAGTTCCTTTTTGCTGACAAGCCGATCTCCAGAGCTTCGCCAGTATCCATGAGCATCGATCTGCCATTGTGCACGGGTATATTCTTCTTTTGACTTGGTTACCCTCTCATCCGCAAATCCCTTTGAGTGATCTGTCTGCTGTTTCCGGAAAAGCAGGATATATTCCGGACACCCCACTCCCATCTTGGTTCCATCCTTGCAGCAGTCCGACCATCCCAATCGATAAGTCTGGTTATTTTCACGCACCACATCCGTTACCACCGTTATCATTCCAAAATATTGGAAACCATGCTTCATATAATGGCTGATGCAGGCTGCATGAAAGGGTTCCATCGTAGGAAAGCCGGTTCCGGTCACATTACCGAAGAGCACCCTGTCTTTAACATGAATAGCTGCCACTCTTCCCGGTTTTAAAATACGGAGCAGTTCCGGTGTCAGGTAATCCATCTGTTCAAAGAAACGTTCCGTATTCTGGTTATGTCCGAAGTCATTATAATTGGCACTGTACTCATAATGATTTCCGAACGGAATCGAGGTATGGACCAGATCAATGCTGTTACTCTCCATTTCCCGTGTTTCTTCTACACAGTCCCCATAAACTGCTGTGTAATAGGTTCCCTTTACTGTCCGTTCTTCTCTTCTTCCTTCCACTCCCATCTTCCTTTCCAGTCGTTCCACCTTATTGGCAGAGTTCAATCCGTACTTCTTTACAATCTCAATCATCTTCGTAACCATGTAGTTATGATTTTTCCACTTTTCAATCAACGCTTCCTTGATCTGCCGCTCATTCTCCATGTAAATGATGTAGATCACAACCGGTTCTTTCTGTAAAAATCGGTAACACCGGTGCACTGCCTGTATGAAATCATTAAATTCATAATCGATACCTAAAAAAATTTCCTTATGGCAATATCTTTGAAAATTGCAGCCGGATCCTGACAGTGACTTCTTGGTTGCAAACAACCGGCACTTTCCATTAGAAAAATCAATCACTCGCTTCTCTCGTTCGTCATAATTCATAGATCCATAAATATCTACTGTTTCTGGCAATGCTTTCTTGATTGCATTCCGTTCATTTTCCAGATCGTGCCATAATAGGAAATGATCTTCCGGTGATTCCTCAACAATCCGTTTCATTTCAGCCACGCGCTGGTCGATACTTTCCCGCTTAACGGCTGCCGCTTCTTTTAACCCCTCTGCTGCTTCCTGAAACAACTGTATCTGCCCGTCACGATCTGCAGTATCTCCATAGTGTACCGGTATTTCCACCCACCTCACATCCAGAGGCGGCAGATCATAGCCTTCGTCAGAATACTCTGGGTTAAGATCAGATGGTTTCGTTACAAACAACGCCCAGCTGCTTACCCACATCCAGAACTCATCTTCCATATTGGGATATAAGGTCAGGTTATTTGCCTTGGTACTGTCTCTTTGAAAGAATCTTGTTAAGGCCTGTCCGGTATCCATCACCTCTAGGTACCCAGCATAATGAATCAGCTCCTTATACCGGTTTGGGGAAGGAGTTGCGGTAGCAACTAGCTTGTATGGAACATTTTTAAATTTATCAAGGAACGTCTGATAGGTTTTACTTCCAAAACTCCGTAAAACACTGGCTTCATCCAGTGAGGTTGCCGCGAAATACTCTGGCCGGATGTCTCCGTCACGTACTCTCTCGTAATTCGTCAAAACAATCCGGGACCGGCACTTTTCCACCTCTTCCATCGTCCGGCAGTACTCCGGCTGATCATATCCAAGAATCTCTACTGCATCCCGTGTGAATTCCTGTTTTACTCCAAGTGGAAGTACAATCAATGCCCTGCCACCGCAATGCTTAACTGCCTGATAGCAGAATTCAATTTCCTGTATTGTCTTTCCCAGACCAAACGACTCAAACAGTGCACGCCTGCCACCTTTTAATGCCCACCTTACCGCATCCCTCTGATGTGGCTTTAATGCCGGATTAATATCTGCAGGATCCACTATGAATCCGCTTTCTGTTGCAAGTTCTATTTTTGATTCTAAAAATTCTTTATAATTCATTTTCAAAAGGAACCCGATATATCATTGCTCCGGCCGGAGGTTCGGCTCCTTTCCAATATGTCTTGTATTAACATAAACAATGTTATATAATGGCCATGTCTTACTCTGGCCGGAGGATCGAAAAAAACAATATGATTGTATTTTTGACCCTTTGTTTGGTAGTAATATCAATTCCATTGTGTACATATTTTCTTTTAAGATTTTCAAAAAAATCAAATATGAAGAAAATAAAATGTGGAAATAAACTTTTTCACATAACAATAACTTTTACTACCAAACATAAGACTAAAAAAGAATAATCATTCTTTCTGCAATGGTATTGTCCATTGCAGTTTTTATTTAATAATCCATAAAATCATCCAGATTCATCTGTCCTCTGCAGTTTCCACCGATTGTATCCGGATCCCAACCAACTCCGATATAATCAAGTACCTTCGCCCATCCGTAATCATTTCCCTCTGCATCCTTACACAGGTGGAACATTAAGTAATCCCACTCTTTTGGATTCTCTTTGTACAAAAGATCAAACCGATGTGGTCGCTTCTCCATATGGATTCCAAAACCACACATACTGCATCCAGTGCGCTGCGCTTTCGTGGTATATAGTGTTCCGTCCGGTTGTTTCTCTATGGAACCATAGATTTCCGGTATAATACTTTCCGGCATCACAAACCGTTCCGTTATTTTCCCTTCTTTGAAGAGCCGATCATGGTATTTTTCTTTCAGTCCATGCTTCCAGAGCTCGTCCATTTCCAAAGCCAGGGTCAATATATCCTGCCTGCCATAGATGGCAAACGGTGCTGATCGTATGGTAGATGCCCCAAAGTAATTACATCCGTTCATGCGTAAGCTCTTTGCACGCCTTCCACCTTCGGATGCCATTAATCCCAGATATGGCACGCTGTTGTGCTCCTTTCCCCAATCATCACAGTTCTTTTCTTTGAGATAATAGCAACACTTGGAAGATACTAAGAAGTCCGGCCTTTGAAAATCACATCCCTCATTTTCATTCTCATATCCACCGAACAGTTTCAGCCATCGATGATTAAGCTTCATACGTGAGTCCTTTTGCCAGCCACCATATTCTCCTGTCTCACCCGTAATAATGGCATGGCGCACCGTTTTATTCTTTTCAGACGGATTCTGTAACAACTCAATCTTTGCAGCTACCTCCTTGGATATAACTGGAAAACCAAACTCCTGAATCACCTTGGACTTACTCCAATATGTACCATCCTCTCTCTTCAACGGCGGTACATTAATAATTCCAAGTGCTTTATGCACCCTCTGGATACTTTTATCTTCCAGATACGAAGCACTGACTCCCGGTGCATCTATGTCACATATCTCATGCAGAAACAGATATAAAACGATGCTGTCCAATCCTCCAACCGAAACATGATAGTTTAATCCTCGGCGATTGCATTCTGTAGCAAATTCTTCTGCACGAATCTGTGCATATTTCCTTTTAAACTCATACGGCTGCTTTTCTTTCGCCATGAAAGTAATCATCTTCTGATATGTGCCCAGCCGTTCCATTCTTTCTTGTACGGATTCCATTTCTTTTCTCACATTCTGCCGTAATACTCTACAAATTCATGTGCTGAATAAGCGGTGAATCTCTTGTATGTATTACCAACTTTCTCTACTACAGTCTCGCCCTTTGGCTTTTTCTTCTCTGCGAATGTCAGTATGCTCTCCGGATAGTAATCTTCAATCTCTTCCGGTTCGTCCCTGAACTTCTCCTCACGCTTCCACTCGTTGTATTTGTTCTTTACCGTGACCGGACTGTAGCCAATTAGTTCCCCAATCTCTTCTGCTGTCTTTCCCTGCTCAAACCATCGTATAATCAAGTCCTTATAGCTTTTGACACCGGTATTCTGATGTTCTTTCCGCTCTTCAATGTCCTGTGCGTATCTGTGTAAGGAGGTCACCTTGTAGCCTGTTGCTTCTGCGATCTCCTTGTATGGCAATCCGTCACGAAGCATCTGCATCATCAGATCCTTATTTTCTTTTCGCTTCATTGATCCACTCCTAACATTTGCTTTTCCAGTGCTGCATAATCATAATTGCCATGCATCATCTGGTTAAACTGAACTTTCTTACTGCTCTGTGGCTTCTTGTAGTTACCCGGCAGGTAATCTGTATATGCCCCTCTTAACAGGAAGTTTTCCGGATTGAGTATGTATCTCTCCTGTGTATCCAGAATCCGCACAGACTCCGCATAATTGGCAGCGGCATCCTTAAGATCTTCCTCATCAACAGAACTATCATCAAACAAGACCTGCCTGTATGCCTCTTCCGCTTTCAGAATCCGTACCTTTTTCGGGTATATCTCCCAGAAGCAGTTAAAACCGTTGGGGGATATAGGGGGATATACTTTACTCTTCTCTACTCTACTCTGTGCATTTCCGGTATCAGAAATGTCATTTATTCCGGAAGAAATTGAATTAATTACCACATTTTTCCTATTTACAGGTACACTAATTAAAAGGTACTCTTTTTTCAGTTCTACAACTTCCCGCTTGACTGTAGCTTTCAGGTATTGCTTCTGCACCCCGGAGGACGTAAGAATACCGTACTCTTTAAAAAGTCTCTCTGAAAAAATGTTCCTTCTGATACAGGCTTCCACTATATCTCCTAAGAGTTGTTGGGAACCGCCATTCAAACCATTTTCTGACGCAAACAGAAGCTCCCTGTCTTGAGTCCATTCACAGTAATAACCATACCCTCCATATATTTCCTGGAGTAGTTTGACGAAAACTGCAAAGCCTTTCAGTCCATATTCAGCCTGTACCAATCTAACCTTTTCATCCATGTGGCAATCCAATTCAAAGTAATCCAGTCCTACTTTGTTTTGTCTGCCTGCCATGATCACGTCACCCTTTCAAATCTTCCACGTATAAAGTCCTCATATGTGGCTTTTGCCACTCCAACTCTGCGAATAGAATTTATTCCCCTTCTTTCCTCCTGCCGTATAAAAGCATTCAGTTCGGCCATCTCTTCCTTAGAGTCTTTACGTGGCTGATAGTAGCCATCCCCATGCGACATATTGATAATGGGATGTTCCATTCTTGCTTCACCAATAAGATCTCTCATGGCTCTGTCTTTATCCTTTACATCTGCAATCAGCCCATATTGAAAGCAAAGTCTTGTAAGCTGTTCTCTCTTGATTGCGTTTTCTTTTCCTACCGGAATAAGATCTATAATATTAATTTCCAATATTTCACCTCACTTCATTCCTACCTACCAACTGGGGGAGCTGATAGGTAGGGTAATCTTCTGGCATTCCCGTGGTATGCTGCCATCAGATCTTAGCGTGGTTAATAGTTTCTTAAGGTGTTTCAACCTCTCATGTTACGAAATCACGGTGAACTGATCTAAGCCCGAAAGTTCAAACTGTAAATAATCCTTAATAGAGCTTGTAGCTGCAATCTTCCACGCACCGCCATCTGCTTCAAAGATTGCACAACTGATGCCATCATATTTGTTTTGCTTCACTCTGAAAATGAATTCAGATGCCGGCTGCTCCACTTCAAGGAATGTCCTGTAAGGTCTTAATTTGACCGGATTCGGAACAATAGCTTCACCCTTAGAAGCAATTCCCGTTTTTACGGTTGCTTTCTGTGTCACTCCATCGTCCCCATATTCCGCAATCGTTCCTGCCTCCATAGTCCCGGCAAATTTCAAAATCAATGCCCGATCAGTGTCCGGATCATCAATGAACTTTGATTGAAGATTAATACAGAAGTTTTCCTGATCCATATAAGTATCAAATCTAAAATCAGGAATTCTTGCTTTCACAACAACCATCTTTTCACGGTATCTTTCTTCGTTCAGTTGTGAGAAAAGAACAACAGTTTCAGGATCAACCACCTGAATAATCATCTTGTCAGACATGGAATCAATATTTCCCTTAATATAATCCACAAGGCTTGTCAACGTGCACATCTCAATCGCCTTATCAACCATTGGAATATGTTTCTGCAATCTATGTAATGGCTTGTCCGAATACGTCTGAACGGTTCCATCAGCAAGTGTAATATCCTGAACCTTTGCTTCACTTAACCCAACGATATACTGTAATGCTTCTTTAATCATATTTTTCACCCTACCTGCTTATAATGCAGCCTTTCTAAAATCAACGACATGGTTTTCAGTTCCTACAACTTCTCCGGTTTCTGTATCAACTATATCACCATCAATATTTTGAGTCTTTACTGGTACAGGCTCATTGGCATAATCCCGTAAGTTCATCTGCCCTTTAATCTGCTTTCCATACTCTTCTGCAAAGATTTCTCCTGTTTCCAGATTCTTTCCAATGTAGAACGAAGTCTTCATTCCTGCCTGTGGTGCCAGTTTCTCCTGTACATCCACTGCTACTGACACATCATCCCTCGCTTCATTCTGAACAAAGGACAACTTAATTGTGATACCTCTTTTTACCTTAAAAGAAGTGTTCTGATCCTGGAGGTTCTCAATAACCCTCTCAAAGGCTTTGCTAAACTTTTCCTGTAATGCACCTCCGACAAGATCTTTTAATTCAATTCCATCCATGCTTTATAACCTCTCTTTCGCTATTCTAAGTAATTCCTTCCAAACTCTGATATAAAATCTGTTCTGGTCCCATAATGTGCTTCGAAGTACCTCTGTGCCATCTGCTTAAGCTGCAGATCCAGTCCGGCATTTGGTATGGCATGGACACTGTAATTACTCTCGTTATGGTATCTGGGCTCTAATGCTACAATGAATCCATACTTCTCACACTTCTTTCTACGCCCGTTACCAGGAAATACATGGTGTATTGCCACATTGTTGCTGCCTGTCACAAAGCAAATCCCTAAATCTTTCTGCAAGACACTGAATAATTTCACACTTTCCACCTCTCTTTCATTGCCTGTAATTCTGCCGGTGGAAGGGTTTCTATGCCAAGATCTTTGGCATCTGCTACAGTACCATCAATAAGCACTGACATTTCCTTGGTATCGTATGTATGACTCCCACGGTATATCTTGTAAAACGTTGCTGTTCCGTCATACTTAACTGGAATTGCATGAAGTGTTTCCTGCTCCCACATAAATTCTTCCGGAGCATTGGTCTTATAAAACATAGGACTCCCATCTTCCAATAAAAAAGGCTGTCCATATTTGCAGATCAATACATTCTTAGCCTTTGCTTTCGAAATAGTCAGGGCATCAGCAATCTTCCCAACCAACACGTGAAAATATGCGTTTGCATCAAGGGAACGTTTCTGGCGGTACTTTTTCATTTCTACCGCCAGATCATCCAATGCACTTACCGTCTGTAAGGCCTGTTCCGATACCTCCGTAAGTGACAGGGTGACAAGTATTCCGCTTGTCATAAGATCACGTGATATTTGCTTGATCTTTCCTCTACACTGCATGCTCATCACCATACTTTTCATTCAATGTCCTGAGCATCTGCCCTACATCATTGGCAGTAATTGTATCCATAGTCTTTCCAGCACTCAGAACCCATCCTTCCAAATTGATGTTATGCTTCTTACAGACATCCTTTAGTGTCTTAAGCTGTGCCTGTGAAGGCTTTGTCTCTTCCTGCGGAATACCTGTTGCAAATGGTTTCATTTCCTCTTTGAGCCACAAATCAAATCCCAAACCAGTATGTATGGCAACACACTTAACAAATGATCTGCACATACTGTTCCATACTCTCTGCTGACTCATAGAATTATCCTTAACCGGATTACTTCCGTTCATCACAGGAGACTGCATCTCATATTCGTTATCATCGATAACAACCTTGATTCTCGTCTCATAACAACGATTAATGACCTTATTTTTATCCTCAAATGCTACCTCTGTCATTCTCAATGAAGTTCCAGTCCGTTCATCCGGTATAGGTATCCAATACACCTTTTCAGCTCCGTTTTGATGCAATAAATCAATGCATTTCGCCCAATTAAGATAAAGCAGCCCGTCTCTTTCTTCGCAATATGGTACGACATCGATATTTCTCATTTCAGCATAGCTTTTAAGCATCCTCTTCCTCCTTTATCCAGTTTCCGGAATAAAACCATTCCACCAGAAGCTCCCTGAAATCTTCAAGATCCGGTAATGACACCTTTCCGAATGGCATAAATTCCTTTTTAAACTCTTCCATGTCCTGTAAGTCCGTAGTGATACGTTCCATCGCATACATAAAAGCATTTTCATCCTGTATTCTTTTTCCATGCTCTGGTCCGATACCTACGTACATGATTTACCTCCAAAATTTAATTCCAACTGCTTAAACGGACTATTCATCATCCTGACTACATTGTCTCGGCGTACAATCCTTTGTCGTTCCTCTTCCCTGCATTCCAGGCAGACACCGCCGATCATTTCTCCCGGATCACATCTGCCGTGACAGATCGGGCACTCAATTCCTTTCATAATTTGTTGACATTTCCTTTCTCCTGCCTTAACATAAAGACAGGCATATATTTCCGTTTTTTGCTGTTTTAATAGTCCCGGCTCGCCAAAGTATCGGGGCTATTATTTTTACCCTTCTGCATCTGTAATGATCTGCACATAACAGTAATCACCATACCTTTCTGTCCACTCCCGGCAACGTTCCAGGTTGCTCCGGAACACGTCTATACTTGTCCCTTCCTGGATACTGCCAATACCGTCCCCGTCCTTGTCAATCCCGAAGCCGGTATCCTTCACCTCGAAGTACCCGATAAAATTCATGTCCATGTCATACAGGACAACCAGGGCATCCAGCCAGTTCTTCTTCGCTGCAACGATGCCCTCACGCACCTCACAGCCGGATGCCGTGATACTGCCGGGTGGATATGTATAACACGTGACACGCATCAGTTTCAGATCAGATGATTCTGCTGCTTCAACTGGCAAGCTGTACAGGAGTACCAGTAACAGCATCATCAGAACCAGTAACGCCGATAAAATTCTTTTTCTCATGATCTTCTCCTTTCAGCATGGAACGGACCTGATTCCATATAAAATCCCTCTGCCTGTCCTTCTCCTCCTCTGATCCGGTAATCAGTCCGGCTTCCTCGTGTGCCATGTACATCTCTCTGCTCCTTTCTGCTGGATGTAAGCAGATATATACTGCTCAATATTGCCAGCACTCCCGCCGTGATATATAACTGGCTGTCCATTGTCGCAATGGACAGTAGAAATACCACAAACGCAATGCTCTGTTTGAAACGAATCTTTCTCAATGTCTTCCCTCCTGCTTGTCCTCTCTGTGGACCCTTCCGGGTCCTAGATCACGTATTTTTTTACCTCGTCCGTTATCGTTCCATCCTTGTTTTTTACATAGACATTTGTGATCTTTACACCACTTTGCTTAGCTGCAAGCATCAGCAATGTTCTTTTCATATCAAGTTCAAGCTCCGGAGTTAATTTAGGTATATCACTCATATAAATACCTCCATTTCTTTATTAATTGATATGTTTCACCGCTTGTACGGCTTTACTTCTTTTTGCCAGGCAAATGCATCTGCTCCTCGGCTTCACTCATTCTTACCCTTGGCATCGTTATCTCCTTTCTTTCCACCACGGCATATAATTGCCAAACACATCACAATCGTAAAACAGATAATTAATGTCTTTGCTATAGATACCACTCTTTGTACCTCCTTCCTACTCCAATAGCTTGTCTACTTTTACCTTAAGCACTTTGTCGTATTCATCGCCAGTACAAATACGCAAAATATTGTATTATTTTCTGCATTTTCTCTATATATTGTGCTTTATGTCTTGACACATAAACATTTGTTCTGTATAATTCAATATGAACGTTTGTTCTTGCACAGTTTGTTGTGTGTGCCTCCTATTACGAAAGGATGGTGCCTATGCCACAAAGAGTAAGTGTAACAAGAGAAAATTCAACCGGAAGAAATACCCACTTCCATGATAATTATTCTGGTGCGGATATGACCCGCGCCCAGTTCGTACGACAAATCAATAACGGTAATTACGAAAACTATCATGTTAGAAAAATCAACGGTGTGTATACTCCCGTTTCTAATCCTGACAGTTCCAGTAAAAACAACCTCGGTTAATTATCATCAGGCACACACACAACCTTGCAGTTCTTCTCTTCGATAATGTCTTTATCCGTAATGCTAGCAAGCAATCCACCATCTGCATCCGTAATAAGAATTTCTGAATATTCCTTATCTCCGATTTTCACGTTATTCCTCCTTCCTGTACAGCTCATTGACATCTACTCCCAGTGCTGTTGCAATATTGGGAATGTATTCTGCCAGAATAAACTTTCGCTCATTCAGCATCGAGCTAAAAAGTCTCGGGCTAAATCCTGCCTTTTCTGCTACCGCACACTGTTTAAGTCCTTTGTCCTTAATGATGCGCCTGATATTGAAAATCAATATCCTTTTTGCTTCTTTCTGTTCCATCTCTCTCCTTTCCGTGCTTTTCACTTTTCCAAGAAATAACCAATATCCACACCAAAGTATTCAGCTAAAAGCTTTAACTTATCTGCCTTAGGTTTACTGCGCCCAACTTTCCAATCAGAAAATGTAGACTTCGTAATGCCCGTATCTTTTGATACTTGATAGTCAGTTACTCCTTTTTTGTCTCTTAGTTCCACATAATTTTTATACATTTCATCCTCCTTCCGAACTTTATTGTTGCGTTTAGTTCGGAAATCAGTTATAATCAATTTACCAGATATCATATAACTACAATTTGCAGACTGTTTTGATTTCCGAACTTTATGTATTTATGTTAGCACGGAAATCATTACTTGTCAATGCTTTTTGTACGGATTTTAAAACTTTATTTTATGAGGTGTTTATATGTACGAAATTTATTGCAAGTTAAGGGATTTAAGAGGGGTTAAAGACGCTGATGTGGTCCGGGCAACTGGTATTACAAAATCTACATTTTCTGATTGGAAATCTGGCCGAAGCGAGCCAAAAAGAGATAAGTTACAGAAAATTGCAGACTATTTTGAAGTAAGTTTGGATTATCTCATGACTGGAGAAGAAACCTCTGGCTACTATCTCAATGAAGAAACGGCCAAAATGGCACAAGAAATGTTTGAAGACCCAGATATGCGCTCTCTTTTCGATATGAAAAAGAATATGCCACCTGAAAGATTTAAGGCACATATGGAATTTATGAGGAATCTTTATAAACAAGAAACCGGGGAAGATATTTGAGTCCTAATTATGGTACATAAAATATGTTATATGTGTAATAGGTGATGAAATTTGGATATTAATACACAGCTAATAGATATGGACGTGCTTGTTGGCGAACAGGTAATAAAGAATACGGACGATAGCTATACAATCTTTTTAAATGCACGGCTATCATACGAGCGACAATTATCAGCCTACTGGCATGCCATCAATCACATAAAAAACGGAGATTTTGATAAATACAATGCAAATGCAATAGAAAAAGAAGCGCACAAATCTTAGTCACACTATTACTCTCTAAAAAAAAACGGCAGTTCAATCGAACTGATGTTTGAAATGGAGGGGGTACTAATGAGCGTTTCGAAGATTATAAAGTTTTATACATTTGAACCACAGCCGTCAATGTATAACAATGGGATATATCCTATATCCACTTTGGATTTGGTAAAAAAATCCTTTCCTTCATGCAATACATATAGGCATGAGTACGAAAAAGAAAAATATAATATTGATATCTTGGAAATTGGTATCAATTATATTTTTGGTACATGTTCAAAACAGAGTGAATTGAAGTATACTAATTTCTTACAAAAAAGAAATAAGCAGACTAACGAAACAGAACCTTATACCTCTATAGACCCTAACACTCAATTAGAAGCCTATACTTATTTTTATATTGACTGTACAAAAAACCGAATGTCTGCCATTCAACACAAAAATATTTCTAAGATCCATTGTATACTACAAGACTGTATTTATGCTAAATCTGGTAATATGGTAAAAATTTTTATTGCTCCTGAAAAAATTAGAGATGTAAGCCATGCAGCAAAACAATTAAAAAATATGTGTAAATTACAGCTTTCATTTGCTCCAGAGCAATCAAAAGACAACATTCAATCAGTTGCTGTTTCTCTCGGTGATTTCAAATACGAATCGTATTCTGTAGAGTTTAAATTAAAACAAGGTTCAAACAATAAGTTGATTGATAAATTAGTTGAAATTTCTACTCAAGAGAGGGATACTTACAATGCTATTCATCTGATAGGAAAAAACGAATATGGTTTGGAAGAAACCATAAATTTTTTGGAAACTATATATACAAAAAACACACCTTTTGATATTACTGAAGATGCTGTAAAAAATACATCAATTATTAAGAAAAAACTATCGGAAGCTTTAGCATAAGTACATTTAATATGACATACCAAAATTAGTATATGGGGGGTAAAGTATGAACAAAATTAAAAGTAAACTTAAATATTATTCTTGCATAATTTTTCCCATATTTACTATATTTCTATGTAAATATCTTAATGACCACATAGACTATTTCCAGAAAAACAATTTCTTTAACTTAGACAATAATAAAATTGTAACATTGATATCTGTGTCAGCCACTTTTATTGGAGCTTTACTTACTATTTTAACCATCTACCTAGCTGTTCCTAAAAATCCGCAGAGAGTTGCACAGTTCAAAAAAACTCACCATGAGCGTATATACTTGTCAAATATTGTTGTGGGATTGCTTATTTATTTGCTTTCTATTATATGTTGGATTTTCTTTGATAATACTGTACTTTCCTCCATACTCTTTATAGGTGGTTTGTCCAATATAATAGTTTCTATTTACTATACATTTGAATCAATAAAATATATGTAATATAAATAATTAAAATCTGCCCCAGTATTGGCGTACCGGAGCAGATCAGGAATCATATCGGGAGTACCGATACCAGGAGGATATTTATGAACGATAGAGAATTTGAAGAACAACTACAGGCAATGTCAGAAAGAGTCTTAAATAAAGCTCTTACCGAAGAAGAGAAAAACAATTATACAGAATCTCTTTTCGAGTCTATACGACATGTAAATGAATATGGACAGGAATTCTGGTATGCCAGAGAGTTGCAGATCGCATTAGAATATACTGAATGGCGCAATTTCTGCAAAGTTATTGATAAAGCTAAAGAGGCATGCAAAGGTAGTAAAAATGCGGTTTCAGACCATTTTGTTGAGGTCAACAAAATGGTTAGCATTGGCTCTGGAGCGGAACGTGAGTTAGACGATATTGAACTCTCCCGTTATGCATGTTATCTGATTGTACAAAATGGCGATCCCCGTAAAAAGGTCATTGCACTTGGTCAAACCTACTTTGCAGTAAAGACCAGGCAGCAAGAGTTAATTGAACACTATGAAGATCTCTCGGAAGATCAAAAACGACTGGCTATTCGAAGAGAAATGGCAGAACATAATAAAATGCTCGTAGCTGCTGCCAAGGATGCCGGGGTAGAAACTTCCCTAGATTATGCAGTATTCCAAAATTATGGATATATGGGATTGTATGGTGGATTAAAGGCACAGGATATCAAAGAGAGAAAGGGATTGAAAAAGTCCCAAAACATTCTTGATCATATGGGATATGAAGAACTGGCGGCAAATCTTTTCCGTGCTACACAAGCAGAAGCCAAGTTGCGCCGTGATAACATACATGGCAAACAGGAAGCCAACCAGACGCACTATGAAGTTGGTAAAAAAGTTCGTGATACTATCAAAGACTTGGGCGGTACAATGCCAGAGGATCTTCCTACTCCTAAAAAAAGTATTCAACAAATAGAACGAGAAGAAAAGAAAAAATTGAAATAAAAATCTGCCCCGGTACGCCAATACCGGAGCAGATCAGGAACCACATCGGGAAAACCGATACAGTCACCTACACACGTGAAATTGTATCGGTTTTCCCGGCGAAAATACAAGCACCGGGCATTTTTATGCTCTGCTGCCATAAAATGTATGAGGAGGATGATATAATGATCCGTTGTGCCATTTATGATCGTGTGTCTACCGACCTGCAGGTGGAAAAGGGCTTATCCCTCGCCACACAGAAAGACGATCTCACGCAATACGCAAAAGATCACGGATATGTTATTGTCGGTTACTACGAAGATGAAGGCATTACTGCCCGGAAGAAAATGAAGAACCGTAAGGACCTTATGAGGCTTCTGGATGATGTGAAAGCGAATAAGGTGGACCTGATCCTGGTAACCAAATTAGACCGATGGTTCCGTAATGTGAAGGACTACCACAATACACAGGAAATCTTAGATGCACACCACTGTAACTGGAAAACCATCTATGAGGACTATGACTCTTCCACCGCTGATGGCCAGCTTAAGATTAATATTATGCTTGCAGTTGCACAGAATGAATGTGACCGTACCTCCGAACGAATCAAAGCAGTATTCCGGCATAAGGAAGCCCAGGGAAAAGTGATCAGTGGACGCATGGCTCCATATGGCTATAAGGTGGTTGACGGATATGTACAAAAGGATGAATCCGTCTCGCATATCGTTGTGAGCGCGTATGAGCGTTATTTTAAGACTTTTTCCATTCGTGACGTAATTCGTTACCTAAATATGAAATACGGCGAAAATGCCCCCTCTGACAACGTTATAGACCGTCTCTTTAAAAACGAGAAGTATTCCGGCTCATTCCGTGGCAATCCAAACTGGTGTGAACCGTACCTTACCAGAGAACAATACGAGCAGATCCGCACAATAGGAACTACTAAGCAGAATACCGGACAATATGAGCCTTACATTTTTACATCACTGATTAAATGTCCGATCTGCGGAAACAACTTCACTGGTTACCGGAAGAAACAGAACCTGAAAAACGGCGGTCAGAGCATCTACATAAAATATCGTTGTGGGAATAAATTTAACCGGCATGGCGGAGCGTCCATACTGGAAAAGACCGTAGAAAATTATCTGATTGAAAATGTCCTGATCTTTCTGCAGCGCGACATTGAAAAGTTGAAAAGCATGGCTGCCTCCGAACAGGAATCCGGAAATAATGCGAAGGTAATTCATGACGAAATGGGACGATTGAATTTGATGTACCAGAAAGGCCGTATCACGGATTCTTATTACGAAAGTCAATATGAACTGCTTGAAAAGAAATTAATGGAGCTATCCACTGTATGCGATATCGAGAATACTATTGAAAAACGTGAGAATCTGGTCTCCTTCTTTCAGGGTGACTGGATCAACTTATATCGTTCACTGGATGCTGAAAATAAGAAAATCTTTTGGAAAAAATATATTAAAGCTATTCAGGTGGATCCGGAAACCCGCAAACTATGCGGTTTTCATTTTTACTGATTTAGGAGTAGTATTTATCGTGCACTGTAGAGTTTGAACCCCACGCCACCTCTCTTGAAGAAAAAGGCGATGGCTACGTCGTTGCTTCCTTAGGAGAAAGCTCCGGCTATGTTCCTTACACGGCGTTCAGTGCAAAGAAAAGCTATATTGAAAACAATCCTGAAATTATCCAGTCCTTTACCAATGCGCTGCAAAAGGGCATGGACTATGTGGGCAGTCATACTCCGGAGGAAATTGCCACTGTCATTGCTCCGCAGTTTGACGGCACACAGCTGCAGACCATCACCACCATCGTTTCCCGGTATGCGGCACAGGATACCTGGAAGGAGAATCTGATTTTTGAAGAGGATTCCTTCATGCTCTTACAGAATATCCTGGAAGAAGCCGGTGAGCTTCCGGAACGTGTTCCTTATGAAGCTCTTGTAACCACAGAATTTGCCGAACAGGCTGTAAAATAAAAGCACCCGCTTTCCTTCTGTGTGCAGCCTGTCGTATCCCCCGATGAAGAATCACCCGGTTTTCCTATGGTATTTCCTCATCGGGGTACTTTTGATGTATTTATTGCATTAAAAGATTCATTACAGGCTCACTGTACTAGCTCACACCAATGACGATACCAATCACAATCACCGCTGCACAGAACAGCTTATAACCGACGTTCTTTTCCCTGAAAATGAATTTACCGGCAAGAATGGTTACCACACAGCCGCTCTGCTTCAGTAACGTCATAATGGTAATCCGGCTGTCGGGTATACCATTTGCCACAAACAGCGCTTTATCCGCAATGACAAATAAAATGGCAAGCAGCCAGATCCATCCGTTCTTCCAGACCTCTTTCCGGATTCTGGTGTGGCTGCAGAGAATATAAATCAGATAATACAGCACCAGAAACAGCATATACCAGAACTGTAGCTGGGAGCTGCTGATGTTTTTCATCAGAAGCTTATCCATAAGTCCGGAAACTGCATTCAGCATGCAGGAGGCAAAGGCAAAAAGAACCAGGATCACAGAAACTTCATTTCCGGATTGCCGTACTGCAGCAGATCCACCTGTCACTGCATCTGTGATATCCATTACCTGATCAGACTGACCGGGGACTGTCTGATCTTTGCATCCTTTCGTCCGTTTTCTTTGAAGATTCTTCTGTAATTTTTTTAACAGCACAGAGGGCTTAAATTTCAGAAGCAGCAGGCCCGCACTGACAAAGACAAGACCGATCACCTGATGCGTATTCAGTGTCTCCTGCAGCACCACGACACCTAAAAGAGTTGCAAACAATACTCTTGATAAGTCAAGCACTCCATAGAGGCTGATCGGCATTTTCTTAATCGCCTTAAAGCTGCAGATCCATGCAAGGAAAATCACAAAGGATTTCAAAGCAATCCAGAAATAATATTTCGGCTCAAGCCCCATCGCCGACGGTGCCTGCGGAGTTACAAACAGAAAGCCGAGCAATGTATAGAAAAACAGCACCTCAATGACACTGCTTTTTGTCAATGCTTTCTTCTTTACAATTTCACGCGCTCCTTTTAACACTCCATATAATAAAACAAGTAACATCCACATCTCTTTCGTTCCTCCAGACAATAACCCTTTTATATTCTATTTTAGTACCATTTGTCTATAGGCATTGTGTACAAAACTATTCAATGCTATAATTTCCTTATCGAATATTTGGAGGGTTATCTTATGGGTATTTTTATTGATCAGACAGGGTATCTCCCTGTATCCAGGAAAGTGGCAACCACCACCTTCCCCTGTAATTTCCAGTTAATTGACAGCACAACACAGCATGCTGTTTATGATGGAGTAAGCACAGATTCCGGAATGGATGAAAGCGCAGGAGAACAGGTCTACCAGCTTGATTTTTCGAAAGTAAACGCTCCCGGACGCTACTATGTCCTTGCCGGAAACGGGGAGCGCTCCCACACCTTTGTCATAGGAGAGCATGTTTATGAACAGCTCCAGCTGGATCTGATGAAATGTTTTTACTTCCAGCGCTGCGGCTGTGCACTTACCAGCGAATATGCCGGTGAATATACACATGCCGCCTGCCATACAGAGGATGCTGTTTTTTTAGAGGATTACATGAACCAGACACCGGATCCGCCACACTTTGACATGACCGGCGGCTGGCATGATGCCGGAGATTTCGGACGCTATATTTCCCCGGCAGCCGTTGCTGTCGGACATTTGCTGTATGCGTATGAGCTTTTCCCCGAAAGCTTTCAGGCTTCCTTACATATTCCGGAATCCGGTAATCTGCTTCCTGACATCTTAAATGAATGTCTCTATGAATTAAAATGGATGCTGAAAATGCAGGCAGACAATGGCGGTGTTTATCACAAGCTGACCTCCTTTGTCCATGCGGACTTCCTGATGCCGGAGGAGGACAAACTCCCCTTCCTGATCTATCCCGTTTCCACCATGGCAACTGCAGATTTTGCAGCCTCCATGGCACTGGCCTCCAGAGTGTATGCTCCTTTTGATAAAGCATTCTCCACACAGGCCCTTGAAGCCTCCCGTAAGGCCTTCGCCTATATGGAAAGCCACCCTTATATCGGCTTCCACAATCCGGAAGGAAGCAACACCGGAGAATACGATGATGACTGTGACATCGACGAACGTCTCTGGGCAAGTGCAGAACTTCTTCGTACGGATACAGCTCATCGGGATACCTATTTAAAGGCTTTTGAAAAATATTCTTCCATGACTCATCCGGAAGTAAGCAAAACCGATTTTGGCTGGACCGATGTTTCAGGCATGGCAACCCTATGTCTGCTTACGGATCCTGGAAACACCTGTGGAGCCACACGGAAAAGGGAATATGAACAGATCCTGTTTACCGAGGCCGACCGGCTCATAGAACTGCAAAAGAAATCCGGCTTTGAGCTTTCGATGCAGCCGGAGGATTTTGTATGGGGAAGCAACATGGTGGTCTGCAACCGTTCCATGCTGCTGATTCTGGCCTCCCTTTGCAGTGAGGGAGACACCGCATCCCGGTATCGTGAGGCTGCATTAAACCAGCTCCATTATCTGCTCGGCCGTAATGCACTTGATATCAGCTATGTAACCGGAGAAGGTGAACATGCTTTTAAGAATCCTCACAACCGTCCGACCGCATGCGATGAAATTGATCTGCCGATGCCGGGCTGGGTAAGCGGCGGTCCCTTTAAAACACCTTGTGATCCTGCTGCCATTGCGGCTGGTTCTGCCCGGGCCCCCCCGCTGGAAAGTTAGGTATTTTT
>OGQO01000231.1_pt1 | contig 59709 bp, 55 predicted proteins | sample 1553241 | NCBI WGS metagenome assembly OGQO01 (sample SAMEA2579933, study PRJEB22360) | human gut metagenome | biome: human gut; feature: human-associated habitat; material: faeces | place: Denmark | collected 2008/2010
ATATCGGTTGAAACTAGCCGTTAACATCCGTTAGTACATTTATCACCACACAAAGAAAGAAAACAGATAACTTCCAATCTTCATAATTTACTAATACTTGTGTAGATCAATATTTCCCAATACTTGTCGCTGATAATTTCGCTAAAACTTGTCGCAGACAATTTCGCTAATACCTGTTGCAGACAATCTCGCTAATACCTGTTGCAGACAATCTCCGCATAACCTGTTGCAGATTTTTATATCTCCTGAATAACACTGATTCACCCGAATGTGCCATTTATGTCAATCGTACCATCGAGTCTGAAAACGATTTGCAAAGGTATGAAAAAATCATTTTTTTCATCCACCTCCTCCCCCACCACTATTATTTTTTATGATTTATTAGTATTGACAGAGATGCTCTCCGTTGATTGAAAAATGTAAAAAAAGGTTATTCCCAGTATAATTGTTTACAACTTTGGATATTTTTACTACTTTTGTAAACAAAACCAAGATACTATGCCTTACAATACACTAGCTATCAGACTACGGGAAGCAAGACTCATGCGAGGACTAAGCATGGATAAGCTCATAGAACTTGCCGACTTTGTCGTAACCAAGCAAAGCCTTTCGAGATATGAGCGAGGCATCATGCGTCCGCATGCCAACGTGGTTTCGGCGCTTGCCAAAGCCCTTGACATCAGCGAGGATTATTTTCTCGGCACCAACATACTCATCGACATGCCCATGCTCCGCACCACATCGGGAGGCAAGCTGCAAGAAGATGTTCTCACGGCAATAGAGGCGAGACTGGCTTACTGGACAGAACGGCTTCTGGCAAAAGAACGCACTGTCGGCATCTCCGGAGAATTCCGGAATCCGATTGAAGACTTTCAGGTTTCCTCACTTGAGGATGCCATCCAGGCTGCCGACCTCCTGCGCCAGCTCTGGCATTGCGGCGACGGCCCCATTGCCAGTGTGCTCCGCCTGCTGGAGCGCAAGGGAATAAGAATCATGGAGGATGAACTTCCTGCCGGTGTCTACGGCCTCAGCACATGGGCAGACCATCGTCTGCCGCTGATTGTCCTCGATCTTCGTGAAGACAAGACGACCGTAGACCGCCTGCGCTTCACCGCCGCTCACGAGCTAGCCCACCTGTTGCTATCCTTCCCGCCCTCTCCAGACCTGTCTGTGGAAAAGCGCTGCAACAAGTTCGCCAGCTTCTTCCTTTTCCCAAAGTCCGCATTCATAGAAGAGATGGGCGGCGAGCATCGCGACGAGCTTACGCTCGGGGAGATGACAGACCTGAAGGAATTGTATGGCGTTTCCATTGCCGCCCAAGTGCACGAAGCCTGGGATCTCCGAATGATTTCGCGCGAACACTACGACTGGTGGTACGACGAGAACATCAAGAAGAATAAGATGGAAGAAGGCTGGGGCGAATATGCCTTTCCTGAAACGGTGGGACGGGAGAAGAGAATGGATGCAAGGATTAAAAGCATGGAGGAATAAAATATGGCAGAATTGATATCACATATATACCAAGATCATGTAGGACATTGGATTATACAGTCTAATGAGGAACATTCTGTTGGTGTGGCTGAACTTGCGTCTCGATTTGCCGGTGAATTTGGCATGAGTGGATGGGGAAAAGTTTTGGGGCAGCTTCATGACAAGGGTAAGGAATCACATGCTTTTCAGCAACATATTAAGAGAGAGAGTGGATATAAGCCTGATATTAAGGTTTGGGGCAATTATAACCATGCTTTTATTGGTGGAATTTTGGCACGAAGACTTTATGGTAAATCTGCTGATAATTTCTTTGTTAATCAAATCGTGTCTCACCATACAGGTTTACATGATTATGATGAGATAGAAGGAATTCTCAATCAGGATATTCCAGCAGAAGTTAATGCCAATATAGGAAAGGAAAAATTAAATGCGCCTGTTTTCAAAATGCAAGCAAATGATTTTCATCATTTAGCCCGTATGATGTTTTCATGTTTGGTGGATGCTGACTTTCTTGACACTGAAGCTTTTATGGACAAAGAGTCTTCTATGTTAAGACGGAATAAGGCTACATTACCTGATTTGCTGCCTTTACTCGAAAACAAGCTGAAGGATTTGAAAGCAAAAGCTGATAATTCTGACGTTAACGTTATAAGGAATCAAGTCCAACAGCAATGTATCAAAATGGCTGATACTGAAATAGGTTTTTATAGTTTGACGGTACCGACAGGTGGAGGAAAGACTTTGTCTTCTTTGGTATGGGCAATGAAGCATGCCATAAGAAATGGTCAGAAAAGAATTATTATCGCCATTCCATATACAAGTATCATAGTTCAGACAGCATCAGTTTTACGAAGCATCTTTGGAGAAGAGAATGTTTTGGAGCATCATAGTAATGTAGATCCTGAGCAAATTAAAGAAGAAAGACTTCAGGAGAAAATGAAGTTGGCGACAGAAAATTGGGACTATCCGATAAATGTAACTACTAATGTGCAATTATTTGAGTCAATATTTAGTAATAAGCCATCTGTTTGTAGGAAGCTTCACAATATAGTCAATAGTATAATAATCCTAGACGAGGTGCAGACGCTTCCGATGGATTATCTTCAACCAGTTGTGGATTCATTGGAAACGTATCATAAACTATTCCACGTTTCTTTCTTGTTCACTACGGCAAGCCAGCCCGTATTAAGTGGACTTATAGAAGGATGTAATCCGAAAGCTGCATTCAAGGGGATTGACCATATTACAGAAATCATTCCTCGTGAGTTTAATTTGCATGACAAGCTGCGAAGAGTAAAGTTAAGTATCAATAACGAAGGAAGAACTTATGATGAGGTTGCAGAGATACTGAGCAAGCATAAAAGAGTGCTATGCATTGTGAATACACGTCGTGATGCAAGAGAACTCTATACACGTCTGCCGCAAGAAGGGATTACACTACATCTTTCAAAGATGATGTGCCCGGCACATATCAGCGAGACGTTAGAAAAACTCAAAAAGGCTCTGAAGGACGATACGAATGAAATTATCCGTGTCATCTCAACGCAATTGATAGAAGCTGGAGTTGATATAGATTTTCCTGTTGTATATAGGCAAGAAGCCGGGCTTGACTCAGTATTGCAAGCTGCCGGTCGATGTAATCGGGAAGGTAAGAATGGTTTGAGTACTACTTATGTCTTTTCTTTGTCTAAAGAGCATAATCTTCCAAGAGGAGATATGCAGGCTGCAAATAGCGCAAGATTAAGTCTCTGTGGCGATTTGGATTGGTTTGCTCCAGACACGATGACTTCATATTTCAAGCAATTATATTGCAGAAAGGAATGTTTTGATGTAAAGGATATGAAGCATTATCTTTATAATACTAAGGAATTATGTTTTGCTACTGCTGCAAAAGAGTTTCAGATGATAGAAGATAATGGTATCAATGTTGTTGTATGTTGGGGAAATAGTTTCGAGCTTATACAACAGTTATTGGATAAGGGACCTTCATATATACTGGTAGAGAAGCTGTCGAAGTATATGGTAAATATCAATAAGACAGACTTTAAAACTTTGTCAGGTATGGGTGTCATTAGTGAGAAAAAAGAGGGACTCTTTGTTGTCGATTATAAACAGCAGTATGATGAACATATAGGCTTGCGAATCGATAATAATTGGGCGAACAAATCGATTATAATTTAAATGGAAATGATATGGTAAAGAAAAACTCTATAAAGTTATTCGGTGATGATAAGATTCGTGCCATTTGGGATGATGAACTGGAAAAATGGTACTTTTCTATTGTTGACGTTGTTGCGGTTTTGACGGAAAGTCCTAATCCCCAGACCTATTGGAGAGTCCTAAAAAAGCGACTTAAAGATGAAGGAAATGAAACCGTTACACACTGTAACGCTTTGAGAATGCGCGCAGCTGATGGTAAAATGCGTTTGACGGATGTTGCTGATACAGAACAACTCTTGCGTATTATCCAATCTGTGCCATCTCCCAAGGCAGAACCATTCAAAATGTGGCTTGCTAAAGTTGGAGCAGACAGACTGGATCAAATGCAAGATCCTGAGTTAAGTATTCAGCAGGCCATGATAGACTACAAACGATTGGGATATTCGGACAATTGGATTAACCAGCGTTTGAAAAGTATAGAGATTCGTAAGGACTTGACAGACCAATGGAAGCTTCATAATGTTGAAGAAGGCGTGCAGTACGCATCCTTAACAGATATCATATATCAGACATGGGCAGGGAAAACCGCAAAAGAATACAAACAGCTCAAAGGCTTGAAGAAATAAAACCTTCGCGACAATATGACAAACGAGGAACTTGTGCTAAATATGCTTGCTGAACTATCTGCAACAAGCATAACTAAAGCCAAAAATCCCCAAACATTGGATGAGAACAAGACGTGTGCAAAAGAAGGAGGAGATGTAGCGCGTGTTGCAAGAGAGGAACTTGAATCCAAGACTGGGCGGCAAGTTGTGTCTCCACTTTCGGCAAAAAGATTCTTTGAGGCTCAACAGCCAAAGAAAAGTTTGAAAGATAATAATAACGATAATAAAGAAGATAAATAACAATATGGAATATACTGATAAAGAATATTGTTTGGAGGTGTGGGGTGATATGGCTTGTTTCACCCGACCGGAGCTTAAAGTGGAACGTGTCAGCTACGATGTGATTACCCCATCAGCTGCACGAGCTATATTCGAGGCTATATTTTGGAAGCCTGCCATTCGTTGGCAGATAACCAAGATAGAGGTGTTGAAACCTATCAAATGGACATCGGTGAGAAGGAATGAGGTGGGGGCGGTAGCAAGTGTTAGAACCATCAAAGCAATTTATATTGATGAAGTTGACAAATATAATAAACTTGTAAATCGCCAGCAGAAAAATACTTTGCTTTTAAAAGATGTTGGTTATCGAATTTGGGCAAAGATGGAGTTCCGTTCTGTATTGAAGCGAAAGACAGAAGGAGATTTGTTTTCTCATGAGCCGGGTAAAGATGAGAATCCAATGAAGTATTATCAGATGTTTGAGCGTAGAGCAAGCAAGGGACAATGCTTCAACCAGCCTTATCTTGGTACTCGTGAGTTCTCTGCCTCTTTCCGTCTCGTCAATCCTGATGGTGAGGCATTGACTCCACCTATATCAGAAGAACAAGGAGGTACTAAAGACTTAGGAATTAAATCCGGCAAAACGAAATGTGCTCGATTTGAAAAACGAAACGTGCAAAAATCGGGAAAAACGAAACGTGCAAAAAATTTCGCACACACGACACTTTAAAGCAATAAAAAAGCAGTCCGTTTTGGGCTGCTTTTATAGTTTTTGAACGGCGAACAAACATCGTTCAAATGAGGTTCAAATTATGCGGCATTAGACTTCACGAGCATCATATCTTTATAACCAGCATCAAAGTTCACATGCGCATTGAACTCGAAACGCTTACAACCTTCAAACGGATTGCCGAGCGTTTTATTCTTGCCTAACCATTCACAAAGCTCAATGATAGACGACTTATCTGATGTGAAATAAACAAACGGCTTTCCTTTGAGCACATTCAACACATCGAGATAGTCAGACAAATGCCAGTACATTTTGTATGTCCCAACCTCTGTGGACAAATAAGGAGGGTCCACTATAAACACCACATTCGGCTCGTTTTTATATTTTTCGTATAGTTCACGATAGTCACATGATTCAATCGTCAAACCTGCCAGATAGTCCTCACTTGTCGGGTAGTCGTTCTTTCGGATATTATTGTATAATGTCTGCTTCTCCACTTCCTCGATGCTCAGTTCGTACTTCATCGAGAACATCACCGATGCCGAGATGGTTATAAAATCAATATAGCCCACCGTTTGCTCCTCATGTCTCAAACGTTCAAACATCTTCTCACGCATCACACCATCTATCCGCTTGTGCTTTGGCGTATTGCCAACTATCTCTCGCAAATCAGCGAGCAGCGCATTTGTCTGAGGTATATGTGCCAATCGCTCGCGGTAGTTGTCGTAGTCGTTATATACCACAGTTGCCTCTGGGCGCAAATGCTTCGTTATATGGGACAGCAAACCGCTGCCACCGAACAAATCCACAAACACTGTTTTGTCGTTGAACTGGGGCAGGATCTTGATATACTCCTTTGCAAACATGCGCTTCTGTCCGACAAAAGGCAGAGGTGCTGCCATGTGCATTTTCCCTCTCATACGTTCAGTTCAAATTTTATATTATCCTCACCAGCGAGAAGTCGTTCAGTGGGCTTTATGTTGTTTTCGTAAATGTGTACATTCGCCAGGTTCAGCGTGATAGACTTTAGCGGCAAGTCTATCTGTCGAGCCATAAGATAAAGGTGGTAAATGTCTGAAGGCAGTCCGAGGTTTGCATCGGAGCTGCGCTGATATGCCGACACAACCAATGCACCGTCCTCTATTTGAAACTGCACAAGGCTTAGGCACGGTGCCTGGTTGCTCTCTGCATCCGTTGCTCCGAGAAACAATACATAGTTTTTGCTGTTGCGTTTCTCCTTGTTGATGCGCTCAATAAGTGGTGGCAGTTTCTCCATGTAGGTCGGGTAGCTGTTTACCAATGTCTGGCCGCAGTAGTCCCACCATGCTATGCCTGCCTCACGGTATCGTTCCACATTGCGCTCTCCTTGCATAAACAGTTTCAGTTCTTCTTTCAGTTTCTTCCTCGCTATGCCGTGGCTCTCAAATATGTCGAGCAGGTCAGCCGGTGTGAGCGTCAGCTGCTCGTTGAGCAAGTATTTTATCTTGCCTTTTTTGTTCTGTTGGGTCTTGCCTTCAGCAAGCACCTTCCCCAATAATAAATAGTATTTGTTCATCGTATTTTACTTTCGATACGACAAAGTTACCACGCTTCCGCATCAAAAAGTAACACCACAAGCAAATCACACTGCAAGCCTTTTGCAGCACGTTTTCAAAAGCCTTGCGCTTTACTTTCCCCGAGCACCTGAGCGCTACACTCTCGACCATATCGCTTGATGAGCGTGTACACCTTGCGCTCGCTCACATGATAGCGATCTGCAAGTGTCGCCACAATGTATGAGACCTTTTCGCCACCACCGAGCATCACGCGATAGTCGTTGTACAAGTCTATATATTCCACATCTTCGATGCGTATCCCTGCCTGTTGTAGCCTTTTTAACGGCTCGCGGTTAAAATTCAATATCTCAAATACTTTCATTTTCAACTAAATTATGTACCTTTGTATCGCCAATCATTTATAACAACAAAAAAACCAGTACGGTGCAGCAGGAGGCATAGGCCCCCGGTTGCGCATCGTACTGGTGTGTTGTTAATAAATGATTGGCGTCTATATTAACAGGCCGGGGGCTTTTTTACATCCTCCCCCGAAGGGATTCTTTAAGCGTTGTACTTGCTCAAATCTATTGCATCTTTATTCTTCCAGCCATTTTCCAGCATCTCTTGTATATGCTTAACGGCTTTCGTGTAGAAATCTGCAAGTTCATCAAGCGTTTCAAACGTATGGTACACTGGACTTTCAACATTGCCGAACTTAAATGTCACCGGCAGCGTTTTCCCGTCCGTCTGGACGGCCAAATCGTATGCAGCCTTATAGTTGTACTGGTTCTCTTGCGAGAGCCACACGGGGGCTCCTTCATAGCTGAAGCCCGACAATATTGCTGCATCCGTTTGTTGGTTGTACCATTTTCTTACGAGGTCTTTTATTTCCTCGTCAGTCGGCTTGTGTGTCAGTTCTGCCTCCATGTAGTCAGCAGTTCCGTCATCATGTTCTTGCACGTCCCAACGAACGCGCCACTTGTTTTTGATGGGGTTCACGCATTCAAGCAGTTTCACCTCCAAACTTCCTTGTGCTCTTTTCATCAACTAAAAACGTATTTGGTTCGACCTTTGCCGAACACTTCCGTCTTGATCGTTGTCTCAAATGGGAAGCCATCCGGCACTTCTTTAATCTGGGCGAGGATATTTTTCATTTCCTCACTGTTGGTAAAGAATTTCCTGGCTTCGCCGTTCATCTCGATCGATACGATGCAGCGGTCTTCACCCTGCTCCGTCTTGATGCCCGTCTCAAAGTCCTTCACGATGATAGGAATGTTTACCAACTCGCGGATACTTACTACTGTACCCGCGAAGCGCTTTTTGCCGTCTTCTGGCTTGTAAGCCACATTTAAGTCCTTAAAACTTTTCATTGTTTTGCCTGTTAATTTATTAAACAAATTGTTACAGTCGGCGTGCTTTGTCATCCCATAAAAGGATGCTGTCAGCTCTCGCCTTCTTTTTCTCGATTTTACCTCGCACATCTTTCTTGCGAACTTCTGCTTGATGCGTTTTCTTAAACGCACATTGTTTGGCCGTATCACATAGCCCAAAAAGTCTATTCCCTCAGCAGTAGGAAACACTCTCTCATTTGGCTTTACCATCAAATCAATTTTCTGCAGCTGTTCATGTATGATGTCACGAATCATCCATAGTTCCGCTTTCGTTTTACCGAGTTCCACGCCGTCATCACAATATCTGTAAAAATAACGTACGCCGTACTTGTCCTTCAGATAATGGTCTAAGAAAACAGACAATAACAGATTCCCCGACCCTTGCGAGCTGCGCAGCCCGAAACTGATGCCCTCAGGCAGAAGGTGCAGAAAGTGCTCCAGCAGTCCTAACAGCACCTCGTCCTTGAACACCCTGCGGTAACACCACATTACAAAATCAGGCTTCACGTTGTCATAGAACCGCCTCACGTCAAACTTATAGCAGTATGTCGTTCCCTCTGGGTCTGCATTCAGATCTCGTTGTATGCACTTCATCAAGTCGTGCGTGCCACGTCCCTTGATGCTCGCCCCCGTAGTTCGTATGAAACGCTTGTGCAGATGTGCGTCCACCACATTCATCACAGCATACACCGCTATGCGGTCTTTCATCGACAATATCTGCAGATGCCGTTCTTTACCATATTCACAGATGATGCGCTCATGATAGCCACCGAGCTTGAACGTACCGTTCTTCAGCTTTGCCGTCAGTTCCGCTATCACCTCGTCACGGTGCTCCAGCAGATAGCGACCTTGCCTGCACGTCTTTCGCTTCTTGCCCCGCAACACAGCGTCAAACGCCTCCGACATGTTGCCGTAGTCCGTCACCTCCTCCATGATGTAGCCTTCTCTGCGCATAGGGTTATCTGTTTCTCGTTTACGGAAGATATGGGCCTTCCTTTCCCCGGGCCAAACTTCTTCGAACCGTTACCGGCCTACCAAACTCTATTGCCCGACACTTGATGTTTCAGCTTTCCGTCCTTTCATGGACGCTGTTGCTGTGGCTCGTTTCCCTCGGCACCACATCGAGGAGCGCGTCCCCATCGTTGTACGCCGATATATTTTGATTTCCAGACGCGAGCCGACATACGTATACGCATACGAAGCATCGTTATACGCATACGCATACGACACACCGCCACTCGCATACGCATTGTTGTACCCGCGATAGACCACACGGCCCATTAGGAAACTCTACCAAGATGCAAAGTTACTCATATTCCCGCCAACTCAAGCGATTATACTCAAAATCAGTTGCAAAGCGACAATATTTCAACGAAATCCGCAGCACCACCAGGTTCCCTCGAAATTCCTAAAATTTTTCGACCGGCTTACGCCGGTGATGCCACGTCTTTCGTTTTGTCGCTTCGCTCCCGCTTTGCGCGCTTCGCGTTACGCAGCCTCGCTCAACGCCTTATACGCAGCCACGCTTCGCGCCCTCACGAGTTTGCCGCGGAAGGCCAGACGCGAGCCGACATACGTATACGCATACGAAGCATCGTAATACGCATACGCATACGACACACCGCCACTCGCATACGCATAGCTGCACCCGCGATAGACCACACGGCCCGTGGCTGTGCTTATCCAGTACACGTCTGAATGGTATGTGCTCGACGAGCCATTCATCGAGCCTACTGGCACTACCGCCATCAGCCTTCCATGAGCCACTGCCGTTATCCAGTTACCGCTGGTTGTTGTACCCTTTATCATGATCGTGCTGCCGTCAGGCATCCAAATGCGCCACTTGCCCTCATTGCCGCTCGTGTTCGGCAAGTCCACACCATCCATCATGTCATACTTGTGTCCGTAGATGTCCTCATAGCCCAGGCAGCAGATATTGTTCACCTGCGTCACCTTTGCAGCACCATACTCGTCCTTGTCCACATACCAGGCATATTGGTGCACTCTGTTCTCGTCCACCAGACTGTTTGTCACATTCGGGTTGATTGCCTTTGCGCCCTCATAGCCGATAGTGTCCTGCATGCCTCTTGACATCGTGCCGCCAGTCGTGCGCATATTCGTATGCGAGCCAGCGCCACATTGCTCCTGCATGTTCCTCCTGCCATACTTCGCGTATGCAAGGTTTGCAATGCGGAAGTGCATCAGAGCGTCAATCTGCTGCATACCCCTCTGCACGCTGTAATAGTGGAGGTCCGTCCATGTCATGTTTGCAGTAGTGCTTCCGCCCGTTATGCAGGCACGCAGCTTGCTGCCCACAACAGAACTGCCCACAACAGCGCACAGATGCTCCTCGTTGGCAAACCATTCAGGCTCCATATCCTCTATCTTGCTGCTGTTGGAAAGCACCACCTTGTCAAACTCGGCTGTGTTCAATATAGAGAAGTACAAAGTCTTGGCTCCCTCCGGCACATCGCTAATTAGATACATGCCGGCCTCAAAACGATTGCCAATAACAGGAACGATGACATCCTTTACAATATTACCCAAAGCATCCGTGAAAGCACTGCCCACAAGGCCCGTGCCCGGCACACTCGGCCAACGCACCCTTTTGTGTCCCGACACGTCAACCATACACACCGAGTACGAATTGTCGGCGCTGAAGGCGTTCTTGATGGTATCCTTTTCCGTCATCACCTTCTTGCCGTTGATATAGCCACCCTGCACCGCCTTGATGTCATCAAGCGTCAATACGTCCACATTCGGCACAGCCGGCATGTGATCCTTATCCTTCGAGCTGTAGCAACTGTAGTTCTTGCTGTTCAAGAAGTCATTGATGCCCTTGCTCCAGAAGAAAGGCTCGTGCATCATCAGGTCACCCTCGCTGCCGTCAAGTTTGGCAGGGGTTCCGTCGGCATACTTGGTGCTGTCCTTATCGTCAAGCTCCATGTAAGTCATCTCGCCGTCCAGATTGTTCACCACGGTATCGACATTCGCGATGTTCACGTTCCTCGTGGTCGCTTTCTTTGTCACCTTCGCAAGCACTCTGTGGCGGTTCTTCAATATCGCAGCCACATGGCCGCTTGGCTTGTAGTCGCTGCCGTACTTGTAGCCCGTGCCGTTATCCAAGTTCGAGAGATTTGCGTCATCAGCCACACTCTCGTCACTCTCCAGTATCGTATATTCCGGCTGCACGATGTTCAGCTCCGGAAAGTGTGCCTGCAGCGCCTCATACTCCTCGTCCCCCTTGTATTTCGTCAAACGGTATGTTCCCACCAGTCGGCAGGTGTCCACGTTGCCGCCTTCCTCGTCCACGCCGCCTGTCCGCATCAGCGAAGTCAGCAGACTGCCGTCACCTTCCATGTCGATGCCCGTCACACGCAGATATTCGATGTTCGAACAGCGTTCAAACAGCGTTTGCCAGTCTATGCCAGGACAGCTGTCAATAACGAGCTTCGTCACATTGGCCGTACCCTCGATGGTCAGTCCCTCCTCTTTCAGTTTCGGCAGATATTCCAGACGCAGAGTCGTCAGCGAGGCTGGCAGCACGAGGTTCTCTATCGGCGCACCCTTGGCCACAGTCACGCTCTTCACATTCGTGCCACCCGCGTCGAGGCTCCTCAGCAGCGTGTTCGTCGAGAAGTCCAGCGATGTCGAGTCCTGGCGGTTGCTTCTCGCCATAGTCTGCCCGTTCAGGTTCACCTCCCTCAGCTGTCTGCATCCCTGCGTCACAAGCCACCATGTAGTCGTCGAAGGCTGTGCCCCCCGCTTCACGCTGATGTCCAGTCGTCTCATCATCTTGCAGTTGCCCAGCTCCAGGCCGTTCAGCAGATGTCCGGCAGCCCCCGTCAGGTCAAGCTCCAGGATCTTCGAAGCGCCGAACAGCAGCATCGGGTCGTTCAGTGCACGCTTGCCCGTCACCGAGAGCCTGCCCGTCTCGCCTCTCAGCAGCCTGCCCGTCTCGCCCTCCATATAGTCCTTTCCCGACAGACCGTAAGCGAAGTAGTATTCATCGCCCGACACGATGCGCATCACGTCTGCCGAATCCGACACCTCACGCGCCATATAGAAGCCAGCCGAATCCGCACGGTAAGTGCTCACACCGTATTTAGCGTCAAGCAGAGCGAAGCGGTTCGTAATGAAGTGGTCAAGCTGCATCTCGCGCGTACCGCTCAGCGCATACATGTAGTAGAACTTGTTCCCGTCCGTCGTCACGCCGTTCTCCGTCACTCTCACGCCCTTTGTCTCAGGCTTGATATACTTCATCTCGCCCGACTTGTTATACTCGCGGGCCGACCAGTTTTTCTGCATAGCCTCAAACGTGCCCTTCACCTTCTGGTTCGTCATCACACGGCGCAGTTCCTCAGCCATAGCCTTTATCTCCGCCTCGAAGTTGGCGATAAACAGACACCACATCCAAGAGTCATGACCCTCAAACACCCATTTCTTCTTCTCCGCATCCCACGAATCCCTCATTATGTTGTAGGCATAAGCAAGCAGCGAGTCATTACGCTTGCCGAAGCAGGTGTCACCGTCGTAGTAAGTCCACCACCATATATTCCCGTCCCAAGTGCAATGAATCGTGTTCTTCACAAACTGGTCCACATTGCCGCCATAGGTCACGATGATGTAATATGCAGTCATGTTCCGCACATCATGATGCTGTCCAAGCTCGTTCCTGAACTTTTCCGACCTCCATGTCTTGAGGTCTGTGTACGTCATGTCCGCACCCGAGGGCACACACGATTTCACCCAGCTCCACAGCTTCTTTATAGCCCCCTTCTGGTATTCTGAAGCGTTCTTCTCGCCCGCAGCCTCATCAGCACCGCTCCACAGCGTGTCCTTCGGATAGTTGAACTCAAGCGAGCTCTCAAACTCCGCATCCAGTTGCGCGTCGAGGTCATCGTCCACCTGAAAGTTACACAGTTTCTTGCCGTTGTCCAGAAACTCTATGGCTATATGCTTCCCCTTGTCCGTCAGACCCATCACATCATACCAGTCACTCTTGTCATTGTTCATCTGGTACTGGCCGTAGTACGTAGGGTTCGAGTCGTCAGAACTGGTCGTTGCGAATATGTCGCAAGGATAGCCGTATATCGCCGTGCGTATCGTCGGGTCTTGCTGCTGTGGCGGAGTAGGCGATATCTCCTTCATCACGTCATTGAACACTATTGCCATGCCCGTGTTCGTCTTCATCGACGAATCCGAGAAGTCAGCCTTTGCACAGTTCACCTTACACGGCTTCGTGTCACCCTTGAACAGTGGCAGTTTGTTCACATCCTGCTTCACGCCGTTTATCCACATCTCCGGCACCAGACCTGCCTTCATGCACTTCATCCAGTAGAAGCGGTAGTTCTTCACCGGATACTTCGTCGATGAAGTTCCCTGAATACGCATCATGATGTTCGTGAAGCGTATCACGTCACCCCACGACGTGTATATCACCAGCTCATCCACGTGGAAGTTCTGCTTCTTGTTCTTGCAGGCGTTCACGTCGTCAAGACCGCTGCCCGAGTCCTCCGTGCGCACGATCTTTATCACAGCCCTGCCCTTGGCCATTATCTTATCCATGTCTATTTCGCCCGTCTCCGGGTTAAGCACGTCGTTGTAGGCATACCGCTCCGCCATCTCCTCTGCATTGTCGCTGCCCACCGTATGGTTGTCCACCACCTCGTCGTCAGTCAGAGGGCGCGAATACGCAAACACCTTGTACACCCTCACGTCAGCACCGTCCGAGTTTATGCTGATACCTTGCGGAGCGTCCTGCTTGAAGTTGTCGTCATCCTGATAGCACATCGCCGACACGCGGTCGCCGTTCATATACAGCTCCATAAGCGAGCCGTCGACACGCTTGCCCACGTTGAAGACAAAGCGCACACGCTTGCTCTCCGCATAGTTCTGCTTCACGCCCACCGGCGTCTTCGTCACGATCGGCAGACCCGTCTCCGGGTCTCTGTTCTCCTCGTCCTCCTGGTCCTTCGTCGAGCCGCTGTAGAGCATGGCGCTGTCCGCCGTAATGCGGAACCCCTTCGCATCGTTCTCCATACAGTCCACCACCACCGAGCTGCGGTCCGACACGTTGCTCACCTCCATGTCTATCTCTACAGACATGCCTCCACGCTTCACATCTTGCATAAAAGGCTTAAAGTCAATCACTGCCTTCGCACCGTTCTTCAGCACCAGAGCCTCGCCGTCCCAGCCGCTCGTCTGCCAGTCCACGCCCTCAAAGGTCGTACCATGTTCACCGTAGGCCCACAGCTTTCGTGCCTCAGGGCTTTCCGAGTTCGAGCGTCCCGCAGCGGTCAGCTTCAGCTCCAGCCCCTGCGTCGCCTCGCCTATGTCCAGACCGCTCGACGCCACATCCACAACCGCCTCCAGCGCAGCCTTACCGCACTCCAGCTTCAGCCTCGTCTCGCCCTGCTCCATGAAGCGCTCCATATATGTCTGCCGTCCGCGGCCCACGCTGTATGTCTTCTTCGTCTCCTTGCCAGTGGGCGAAGTCTGCGTCTCCGTCACCACCGCCGGAACCTCCGTCGGGTCGTATGCCGCATATTCAAACTCCAGCCTCTCATACTGCTGCACCGACAGACGCGCCCGCAGAGGCATCTCCCCAAGCACCACCTCGCCGTTCTTGTTTACATATTTCATGCCCACCCAAGGGCTTCTCTCGCCGCCCTTCAGCAGGTCTATCCATATCGCGTCCGACTTCAGGCCATCTCTCTCCGCAACCAGCTGCACCGTGTGCCTGCCTGCCGCCAGCGTATTGGCAGCTATCGTGAACGCATCGCGAGTCGTGCCCGCCTTGCTCACGTCCTTGGTCGTAGGCACACCATTGCCGTCAACATACATCGACACCGTCCTCCTGCCAGAGCCCGTCAGAGTGAACGGGATGCTTATCGTCTCCCCGTCCTCATAGCCGCCCTTCTGCATCGCTGTGCCCATGTCATAGTCCGACGTCAGTTTTATGCCCACCACCGTCACCATCGCATAGGCCTGCTTAGTCTGCTTCTCGCCCTCAGCGGTCGTACATTCAGCCCTCACATACACATCCACATTTCCCGCCACCGACATATATGCCGAGAGGTCTGCCGTATAAGTGCCCCTCGACACGTTGCGCAGCTCCTGCGTCCAGAGCGTCGTAGTGCCCAGCTTCACGCTGATGCTCACCGTTGCGTTCACACCGTCGCTCTCCCCCTCAGCGTTCACATGGTCGTAGGTCCAGGTCAGCAGCGCCGAGCCGCCCTCTTTCACAAGCTCCGGAGCCACCTTTGCCGTCACCAGTATGCGGCTTGCCGACGATGTGCCACCACCGCCACCCGCAGGTAGCTTGGCAGGCGTACCTATCGCCACGCCCTTTGTGTCGTAAGCATACAGATAGTTGTCATCACCGTCAGGAACCACCTCTATCGAACCCAGTGTATGCGCCTCCAGCTCCTTCAACTTTGTCGCCACCACACCGTTCTGTATGGCGTTTGTGCTCTCCTCGTCAAGACTCGCGTCCACTTCCGGCACATCCACTGTCAGGCTGATGTTACCAGCATCATCAGCCTCGTTCTCCACACCATTCAGTGTCACACTCTTCACCTTGCCACCACCACCGAAGTCGCTCCAGCTTGCAGTCTCCTCCCAACTCTCCGTTGTCGTTCCCGTAAACTGTTTGGTCTCCCATTTTCCCGGTTCCGTCTCGTAGCTTACGCAACGTCCCCTCTTCCGTTCCTTCGCATCCACAGCTTTTATCGCCGTAGCCAAGGTGTAGTATTCGCCGTCCTTTAGCGGCTTCTTCTCCGTCACGTTATAGGTGTTGCCGCCGCTCTTCTCCTCAATGGCAGTACGCAGTTCATCATCGGCTGCGGTTCTCGCCTTCTTCTCTTCTGTTATCGCATTTGTATTGTCAGCTATGTCTTCTGCGAGGGCGGTTTCTGCCTCAGTGCGTGCCTTGTTCTCCTTGCCTATTAAGCCCGACAACCCAGCTATCGACTTCTTCACTGTATCCGATATATCCTCAGCCCATTCCGTCCATGTCCCTTTCTCGTTTTCCAAGTGTGCCGAGTTAATGTTATACGAGCGGAAGTATCTGTATATAGCCTTGTCATTGTGTACACCGAAGTCCAACTTACCCTCCGTATTCATGCTATAGTGTGTCGTCAGCACTTCCGTCAGCTGGTGCCTCATTGAATCCGAGAACATGTCCACCACCCCCACGTTCTTTCCATCACTGACCAACGTCCAGCGCGAGTGCAACGTGTCCTTTGTCATCCTTACGGCTTCCGCAACGCTCCCGGGCACAGCATCTATCTTTGCCACGTCAATGCTGCCCACTATTCCCTCGGCAAGCGTCCGTATTTCCGCATCGGCGCTTTCCCTTGCCGTTGCCTCGGCAGTCATCTTTCTTTGCAGTTCTGCATCCACATCAGCACGTGCGGCGGCTTCCTCCTCTATTTTCGCCTTCAGCTCGTAAATGTTGCCGATGTTACCCATCTTCAGCCACCCCGGCTTCTGCCAAGCGTATATGTCGCCGTTCTCAGCGCTCGTCTTGTCAGCCTCGTTGTATATGCTCACCAGCTGGCCATAGCGCAGCGCCTTGCCGTTCGTCCCCATGGGGGCCGTGTCCGCCTCCATCTTCGCCTTCGTCTGGTATACTTTCCGTATACCCAGTCCGTCCGCGCTCTGCTCCATGTCGGCTATATACGCCAACGTGTCGGCATGCAGTCCGCCCACCTCTTCTGGGCTGATGCTGTCCGTTTCGGTCTTGCCTCGCAACTCAGAGGCGCGTTTCTGTAGGTTGTATATAGTTTCCATTATTTATGTCTTTATTTTAAAAGTCCGTAAATTCTGATGCTTTGAAAGTTGCCTTTATTGGTATTAGTGGCAATACATAGCTGTCTTCATAAAAATTATCTCGTCCGCTTCCAAGTTCTATGCTGACAACGGCAGCCATCGGCTCAGCGGCAACGATTATGCGATAATCGGTTCCTGAATAGTTGAATTTCTTAGACCCCTTACCTCTGAATGGAACGGCAAGTTCCTCGTCATCTATTCTGAACAACAGTCCTTTATATGCTTGTGCACCTCCGTCCCAGTTTATATTGCCGGATTTTATATCTATCACCATTTCCGTGTCAGTGCCGTCATCACTTTTCATCAGTTTCACCCTTCCGCTATAACCATTGAAAAACATAACATCCGTGTTACCTTTCATTCGGTTTGATTCTATAGCCTTTGTTAAAAGGTCAAGGAAAGTTTCAAGTTCGTCAAGCTTGTAAGCCTCAGCAGCACCGGCCGTTTCCGTGCCAAGTGCTGCAGTTATTGTTTCTGCACAAGTTTTCGTCTGTCCGTTTTCAAATACGCGTTCGTCTGTCTCAAAACGTTTTACAAGTAAAAACACGCTTTCATTTGTTTTCGCTTTCAGTGTCTTGCCCTCAAATGGGCAGAGCATACCATCTATAACAACTGTACCGCTGCCTATTTTTACTTGGTTGTTGTCAACCCTTTCTTGATCTACATCCGACAGTAGAAAAGCTTTCGATCCCATTGTCATCACACTCAGCATAGCTTTCCGCATACCGAAGTCGTTCTCTTGCAGCGTCTCAAGGTCGTCCACATACACGGGCTGCCCGCCCTCGTTGAATTTCAGTCTATTCATAGTCATAAAGTTCTATGCGGTACGTTCGTCCCGCAGGTTTATAATAACTCAGCAGATTCCTTATCTCTCGCAGGTTCCTGCCGCCGTATTTGTCCTCCTCCGTATTCTCCGATGTGCAGAGGAACGTCGGTACCCACACCACAAAGCTGTCCTTGTACGAACTTTCGCCTCTCCTTTTCAGAGTCACGCTCTTCTCCGTCCGTCGGTACATATATAAATCCTTCTGCACCTCGTCGCGCCTGTGCCAAAACACCACATCCTCCGCCTCCGTGCTCTCTATCCATATCTGTCGTTCTTTCAGATAGAATGCCTCGTTCAGCGCCTTTTCTATATACATCACGTTGGCCGTCGTGTTCAGCCGCCTGTCCGCGTTCTTGCGCCGTGCCGTCAGCTGCTCGTATATATGCCTCACTGGCAGCGTCAGCACCTTCAGCAGAGCCACCGTCAGTCCGCCCCTCATCACCGGCGGCAGCAGCTGCACCGCCATTTTCATCATGTCAACTTTCCACCACATAGCTCATCGAGTTTTCTAGTCCCTCCACCGTCAGGCTCCCGCCTGCCGCCGTATAGTTGTTTCCCTTTATCGTGGTCCACGCCGTCCCCGTCGCCGTCATATACTGGCAGTCGCCCAGCTCCACGTCCTCCACGCCTTCCACCGCCTGTATCGCGTCCGTCAACCGCGTCTTGTTGAACGTGCCGCCATACACTATGTTCTTCAGATACGCCTTTATCGCCTCGTCCACGGCTCTCACCCCGTCCGATATACGCCTTCCGTCCGTGCCTATCACCAGCGGGTCCACCCATATCCTGGCTCTCACCGTCAGCCGGTCAGCCCTCTGCGAGCGTATGTTCAGCACCACGCCAGCTATCTTCACCCTGTTCATATACTGTTTGAAAGCCGTTAAAACACCATCCGAAAGCGGTTCCGGCAGTCCGCCCTTCTCGCCGCTCGCCAGGATCTCCACACTCGTACCACGGTCTCTAACCGCCACATACTTCACCACCTGCTTCCCCTCGTCCGTCGTGGCATATCCGTATTGCTGTGTCGCCTCGTCCAGCACCAGCGCGTCACCGTATTGAAAGGCTCTCGCCACCTTGTAGTACCACGGTACGCTCGCCACCACCGCGCTTGCCATCCGTGCCTCCACGTCCGCCGCCCACCTTTCAGTCAGCTCCTCCACCACATGGCAGCATGCGGCCACCACCCACAGCAACACGTTCTCCACGCTCACGTCCGAGAACGTCCCGCCCCAAGTCGCGCCAGCCTTCAGCCCGTAGCGCTCCCTTATCGTCGCGTCCGCCATGAAGGCGTCCGTCATCGTCTTCTTTATTTCTGCCGTTGTCCTTGCCATGTTCTTTGTTTCTTGTAGTTACATGTATTCCTTCGTAAACTCTTCACCGAAAATCCGTAGCCTTACGCTGCTCTCGTCCCTTGCCGTCGCCGGGCTCACCTCGTGTGCCTTGCAGTAGCTCTTCATCACGCGGTTCTCCTTCACCCCCTCCGGCAACCGCAACGTCCTGCCGGCCTCCAGTGTGTCCGTAAGGCTCACGCCGTTCTCCATGGCCATGTCCAGAGCAGCCTCCCATGTTCCGTGCTCCTGCACCGCTATGTCCGCCAGCGTCTGCCCGTCTTTCACCGTCACCTCCATAGCCTTACATCTTTTTCCTGCCGAATATGCAAAACCACACTATGCCACTCACGAGCACGCCTCCCGTCAGCCACACATACCATGGCACACCAGTTCCCCTCTTTTCGCTTTTCTCAGCCCAGTGGTTCAGCATGTCATGGTTTGTCTGCACGGCAGCGCCTTGCTGCACATCCTCATGCTGGCTCTCCCTTGCCGTATCATGGTTCTGCTCTCGGTTACGTTCCGTGTTGCGCCAATGCTCACTCTTCACCACGTTGCCCGCCTGGTCCACCGTCAGCACCGTCGAGTCCTTCACCACCGTCGAATCCTTCACCCTCGTCTCGTAGCGTATCACCACAGAGTCTCTCCTCACGATGGAGTCCCTTATCGCCACCGAGTCCCTTACCACTCGGGTCTCACGGCTCTCGCTCGTTTTTCTTGTAGTGGCACAGCTCACCATGAGCATAACCATCAATAGCCATAAAAAATTTTTCATCGTCATACAGTTTTTATATGTCCTTGTATTCCACTTTCGCATCAAAACACGGACACGCCTTTATCCATTCGTTTCTGGTTATCTTTCCGTCTCCGTTCAGATCGGGCGAAAAGTCCCTGTGTCCCTGTATCGTCGCCTTTGGATATCTGCTTCTGAGCAGTTTCAGCAACGCCTTCAGACTCTTCTTCTGCGCCTCCGTGCGGTTGTCTGTCGCTTTGCCCGTAGCGTCTATGCCTCCTATGTACGCCACGTTTATCAGCTTCGAGTTCCAGCCCTTCACACCGTTGCTCACCCTCTCCTCGTCCAGCATCTGGTGCACCACACCGTCTCCGCTCACAACATAGTGGTAGCCCGGGTTCTTCCATCCATTGCGCTTGAACTCCATTTCCAGCCCCCTTATCGTAGTCATTTGGCTGCTCGCCGTGCAGTGTACGGCTATGTATCGTATATCTCTCATTTCTTCTTCATTTTGTCGAGAGCCGCTTCCACGTCCTCGGGTTTCACATTCAGTTTGCTTGCAATCTCGCCCACAAGAGCCTTCTTCAGCAGTTGCAGGAAGGGCATGTTCGGAAAACATATCAGCATGCTCGCCGCCGTGCTCCATAGCTCCACCAGTATGATGCAGATGCAGATGACGCTCGTCGACAGCCCGTTCCCCACGCCCAGCAGTTTGTCTATCAGTATGAACAGCAGTATCACTGAGCCGTATACCGCCAACTTCGACAGCGAGTCCCTCATCAGCTCGCTCTTCGTAAATCGGCCCTGCTTCACGCTCGATGCAATGCCCCATGCTGCATCCATCACCACTGCAGCCACCGTGAAGCCAACCATCGTCTCATACCCCGCCAGGAAGTTTGCCACAATCAGTCCTACGCACACCACCCAGCCCCATGCCGTCGACAGCACCACCGACAGCTTGTTCATAAAATGTTCCAGTATCATCATTCAGTTTCCTTTCCTTTTTTTCTGTTAATAACTCGCCTCTATCTCCACACCCTTCTCCGTGATCCTCACCTTCGCCACAGTCTGCCCGTCCATCTCCAGCTGCTCCTTTATCTCCGTGCGCCAGTATATAGGGTCATTATCCAGCAGCATGTCGCTCAGCCCCACGCCTGCCGACGGACGCTCTTTCAGCTCCCCCTTGTGCAGCGTCAGCAGCAAAGCCTGGTTCTGTCGCAGCGTGTCCCCCACGGCCATCATGCCGTTACTCACAGCAGGTTCCAGCACGTTGCCGTTGCCGTCATATCGCAGTTCTATTCCTTTCATCCTCTCCTCAGTGCTTTATAGTTTCGTCCTCGTAGTCCCCCTGGACAAAGCGGTTCGCCGCCTTCATCGGCTTTACAGTGGTAAACGTGCCCCCAGGATGCACCACCGTCACCTGGTGCGTGTGGCTGTTGAATGCGTCCACCAGCTCGTTTATCTTTGCCGTCAGCTCGCCTATGTTCACCAGTCCGCCCAACAGTCCGCCGTTCACCTCTATCCTCTCCACATGGTCCACCTGCACCACCACCAGCTCTGCCATGTCGCCGCTCAGGCTCCCCATCGTCACCACCGTCCCCACCTTTGGTGTCACCAGCATCCGCCCCTTGTCTTCCGTTTCCGAGGCCTTCAGCCGCACCCCTGGCACGTCCACCTTTCCTACCGTCACCGTGCAGGTCTGACCCTCCACGCTCTTCACCACGCCTTGGTACAGCGTCGTCTCCCTTCCGCCGCCAGCGCCCCTCAGCAGTTCTTGCAGCCTCCTGTATTCGTCCATTCCGTTTCCTCCTTTCTTTTTAGCTCAACTTAAAACCTAACGTCACCTTCCTCTTGCCGCCATCCCTGCCGAACTCCGTTGTCACTGCCGCCACAAAGTACGTCCCGTCCTTATACTCATAGTCCCGGTCACGCAGCACAGCGCTGTCACCCGGCTTGCACATCGGCACCAACCATCCCGTTATGCTGCCCTCATAACCGTCAAAGCTCCGCCGTTTCACCTCCAGCTCACCGCGAGCCTTCATCGATGCCTCGTCACTCGTCGGACACTTGATTTCTATCTTGTCACCGCCTGTCGTGCCAGTCTCGATTTCTTTAACCGTGCCGTCGGGCATGAGTGCCTTCACTACAACAAGCAGCCGTTTGTCCTGCGCACGGTGATAGGTAAGGTTTTCTTCCTCGACGTTCAGCGAGAAGTCGTAGAAACGCTCTTCGCCCACTTTCTCGCCTGGTGGGTGTATGTGCAGCACACCATCCTGCATATAGATGTCGGCACCGCTTTCCTCTTGAACTTTCTTCAGAACATCATAGCCGGTGGCATTGTTTATCACGAACTTGCTGTATGTCCATGAGTAGGAACACTCGACACTGCAACAGATACCGCAGCCGTCAACGACCTTTGCGAGCAGGTCTTTCAGCGTCACTTTCTGCAGCACCTCGTTCGGTATGTCTTTTCTGAACAGAAACAGGTCGTCCTCGCAAATCAGCTTTATGTCGCCGCCGTCGGTGGATATGCGCTGCAGCCAGCCTTCAAACTCCGTTTCAAGTCCAGTTTCCTCATATCCGAACCTTATGCACACCTTGTCGCCGCGTTTCAGTTTGTCCTCTATCTGCAGCGCAGTGTTGTATTCCGCTCCGGGCAGTGTTATGGTCGCGGTGTCGGCAAGCAGTTCCACACTCTTGTGTATCTCCACCTTGTCGAGCATTCCGAGACGGTAGTCACCGACCGTTATGTCATAAGCCATCGTGTACATATTATATTAGGTGTTTAAGTCCTCACGGCTCAACAGCAACTTGTAGATGTCGTCGCTGTATGCCTGGATGGTATAATTTTGGTTTGCTCTGCCGGTTGTGAAAGGTATGTCCCAACTCTCTATTGCCAGTTGGCTGATGCCGAATATCTCCAGCAATGGGCACAACGCCTTCACATGTCCCGCCTCGCAGAAGTTCTTCAGCCTTGTCACGTCGGCATCCGAATAGCTGCCGTCCTCGCTCATCAGCAAGCCTTCTATCCTGACGGTATAGTCATCTTGCGTCCAGCGTTCCTTGATGCTGCCTTTCACCTTTCCTTTCGACACATGGCGGCGCGTCAGTATATTTTGTCCGTTGACGCTTATCATCGGCTCCACCGGGAACAGCCACTCCTCGGCACCTGCCTCCTCCAGTTGGAAACGCAGCGGCATCACCATAGGAACACCAAGCGCATTTGTACGGACTATATCCTCAAGCTCTTCTTCGGTGATTTTTGTCACATCGAAGCCTGAGCTGTCGGGTATCGTCTTGCCGCCTTGAATGTAGCCGAGGTTCTTGCCGAAGAAATTGTTCTCACGGAATAGCCAGTAGGGCGGTACCTTGGTCAGTCCCGCTGCCCTCAGCGCAAGGTTCTGCAGTATGAATCTGTTTGTCGTGCTCATCGGTCTGTACTGGTTGCTATTGACAGGGCGCGGTTCATGCACTGGAGCACCACACGCTCCAGCTCTGCCGTATCGCTTTTGTCGTTCATTGTTACCTGGATATTGTCGAAAAACTTGCCAATGGAGATGTTTATCGATGTGTTGCGTGTGCCGCCGGTGGCAAGAGCCTCGGCTGTCTTGCGTCCGCCGTTGCCTCCCTTACCGCCTTTGCCTCCTTTTCCGTCTGTGGCAGAGCTGAAAGAGAATGAGGTGTCGCTGCCTTTCACTCCTGGTGTGGATATGGCTGCTGACTTCTTCGGCTTGTCTTTCGCGCTTTCGCGTACATAGTTCCGGTCGTACTCGTCTTTCACACCATTCACAAGCTGCTTTGTCGCGGAGAGTGCCTTTTCGGTGCTTGATATGCCGGTTATGTCCTTCACGCCTTTCACGGCACTGTTCCAAGCACCTTTGAAGTCACCGTCAAAGAGTTTCGCCATGGCATCGCCGATTTTGCCGATGCCACTGAGCAAGGTCTTGAAACGGTCTATCAAGTAATCCTTGATGATGCCTCCGAGTCCCTTAATCACCGACCACATGGTGAGCAGAAAGGCGCGGAACCCGGCAAATTTGTTCCAGCAATACACGATACCGGCTACCAAAGCAGCCACAGCCGTAATGACGATACCGATGGGATTGGCGTTGAGGGCAACATTCAACAGCCATTGCACGCCCTCCCATGCCTTTGTCACGGCCGAAACGACTTTTATCGCTCCGACCATTCCCCACAAGGCTATCGTGTGAAGATTGAAAGCTATCGTACCGACACCGACAACCACAGCGAGGTATCCGAGTTCTGTTTTCCATTGCATGATGAAATTGATGACACCAGCCACAACTGACAGTATTTTCGACAATGCGGTAGCTATCGGCGGCACTATGGCCATAAACACATCCATGAGTCCGCTGACGATTGGCTTCAGTTGCTCGAACATGTCAACAGCTGACTGTCTGATATTACCCATCAGGGTAGAGAACTTGCCACTGACGGTCTGGCTGAGTTTGTCTGACATTCCCTCGAAAGCGCCACCGGCACTCGTCGCATGGTTTATGGCGGCAGCTACAGCGTCAAAGCCTATTTGTCCCTTGCTCATCATGTCCTGCAGCTCCGCATAACTTTTGCCAGTCATCTTCTGCAGTTCCTTCAATGGGTTAAAACCGGCATTGATAAACTGCATCAAGTCCTGCCCCTGCATCTTTCCTGCTGATGCCACCTGTCCGAATACGAGTGAAAGGCCGCCGAGTTTTTGCTTGTCGCCTATGGCGATGTCGCCGAGTTGTTTCAAGTACGGCACTACTTTCTGTGCGTTAACGCCAAAGCCAAGCATCATCTTGGCATTGTTTTCAAGGTCAAGCGGTTCATACGGTGTACGTGCCGCAAACTTGTTGATGTCGTTCAACATCCTTGCGGCCATGGTCTCGTTGCCTACCAGTGTTTTGAATGCCACAGAAGTCTGCTCGGCTTGTGCCCCTATGGCGGTCAGTGCGCCCACTCCCGAGGCTATCAGCGTGTACGGGTTCATAAGAAAGTCCATACCCGGCAATGACGAGAGCGAGTTCTTAAAATTTGAGAAGGAGAAGGCTTCCCGAAGGCGAGTACCCACGGATGTCGCCTTTCGGGATATAGTGTCAAGCTGCTCGGACGTGCGGCGTGCTACGCTCAACACATTGCCCTGATCAGCCTGCAACTTGATTAGGAATTTAAGTACACTATCCATTTGCCTTTGCCTCTTCTTTTCTGATGTCTATTAAATACCGGATAGTCCACGCCCATTCCGCATCGGTCAGGGTGTCTGGGTCTATGTGCATGTAATATCTCAATAGTGTATTCAGGTAGAGAACATCACTTGCCCCGGCATCATCGATTTCAGCCTCCTCTAAAGTTTTTTTATCTCGGCCTCCTTTACCTTCAGCACCTCATCCAGTGTGTTGCAGGCTGCGAAGAAATAGTCATCGTTGGTCTTGATTTCCTCATCGCCTTCCACCCACAACTGGTTAAGTAGCGCTGTCTGCATCTTGATGGGGTCTTTCTCCACACTCACATAGCTCAAGTCACGGCGGTTCGGCTTGCGGATGATGCAACTCTTGCCCTGCGTCTCTATCAAGAATATATCACCGTGCTTGGCCTTTAAAGTCTCAATTTGTTCTTTCGTAAAAATCATTTTTTCTCTTTTTTAATGGTTCTCAATCTCTGTTCAAACGCTCTCTTTATCTCACTACACGCTCTTCTTGTCCAAGAAGATAAACGGAAGCGACTTCTCCTGAAATTTGTCGCCCTGCTTCCATTCTGTGTTGTCCTCCGTAAACTCCACACCCATCAGCAGGTCCGTCGTTATCACGTCACCCTTGCTCGGGTTACCGTAAGCCACAACGATGTCTATGCTGATGTCCAGTATGTCGCCGCCACCGGCAGCACGCAGCGCCTCATATTCGCTTTGCGTCACCGTCAGCTCGCCGTCATACGTCTTGTTGCCCCTCTGTATGCTGTGTGGCTTGTTGCCCTTCGCGTGCAGCACTTCCTTCTCCTGTTTCGACGAGTATTTCACGCCCCTTATGCCAGTCACCGGTCTGCCCGCAGCCACCACGTTCACGTCGCTCCATTCGTACTCTCTTGAATTGAACATTCTTCTCCTCCTTTCTTCTTTAGCCGTTTGTTGTCACTTGGAATCCCAGGTTCACGTCCACATAACGTGCATAGCCGTAGGGGCGTACCTTCAGCGTCACCTTCACCATGCTCGTCGCCAGCACGTTCTGCGTCTCGTCTATCTTGCATACGCAGCCCTCGCCGTCGCTTCCGCTGCTCAGCTCGCCGTTGGCCGTCATCTTGCGGTTTATCGCTGTCTCCACCGTCTGCTGCCAGCTCTTCACCACACCGGTGTCAAGCGTGCCGTCCTCATTCACTTCCAACTCGTCCAGAAGCATGTCCAGAAGCGTGTCGTAGGCTGTGCGGTACGCCTTGTCTATCACTCTTCGCAGCGCCAGCTTCGCATAGTCCCCCGTAGGGTCGCACGCCAGGTTATCGTCAGCCCAGTAGTAGCCGCTCCTGCCCACATACTTCCGCGCCACGATGTAGCCCTTCTCGTACAGCTTCCTCACGCTCTCACTGGCCTCCTCCGTCTTCTTCTCGCCGACATACATCTCCAGAGGTTTTAGACTCCCGTCCTTCACCCTGCCAATGTTGCGCTGCACGCTCACGCTCGCCGCACGTCCAAGCAGCGTGCCCATGCAAGCCCCGTTCGTTCCGGCTTTCGTGTCGCTCACCACGATGCCCACTCTGTCCCACGTTTCCTTTGTAAGGTCGTGCAGTTCCGTCGCTTCTGTGTAGTTTCTGCCTTCCAGCAGAGCCACCATCGGTGCATACAGCTCTGTCGTGGCCCATTCGCCCAGTTGCTGCGCTTTTGCAGCAGCTGTCAGCACGTCCTTGTCTATGCCTTCCTGGCTTGTCTCGCTCGACAGCGTGTTCACGTTCGCCACGCCCACGCCTCGCAGCGCACCGTTCTCCTTCTCCACGAGCCAGCGCACGCTTCCTGCTGATGTCTTCGTATAGTCCAGAAGCGCCGTCATCGTTGTCGTCGGGCTCACGCCCATAACCACGAGCTTCACGCCGGCGCCGGCCTCGTCATAAAACTCCGACAGATGTTTCCACAGCACCTCATTGTTTTCCTCAGTCAAGCCCAGGACCTGCACACTGTCCATGCTCGTCACCTCATACGCCGTGTTCAGCGCGAACGTACTTCCAACGGCTGCAGCGCCGCACACCAAGGCGAACAGCCCGTCCGGACTGTCGCCCACGGTGCCCAGCTGCCCCGTCAGAAATTGTATTTTCACTCTCGGTAGTTGCATAAGCTATTCTCCTTTCATTCTCTACGCTGCAGCACCCTCAGTGATAAGGTACACACCCTTCTTGTCATAGCGGCGCGGACTGCCACCAACACGCACCAGGAACGAGTAGATGTCACCGTAGTATTGCGGATCGTCCTCATTAGAGAACATCTTCACATCGCCAAGAGCGCGGCTTACGCACTGCTGCTGCCAGGCAAGGCCTGCAGCAAGTTCTGTCGCCTCGCCCTCATCTTCCCATTTGATAACGGTCGAACCGTCTGCCTTCACTCGCAGAACCTTCGAACGCTGCATGATGCTGAAGCCATAGAGCTGTCCCATCACGCCCTTGCTCACATTTGCCAGAGCCTGGAATGCCGAGAGCTCCTTGTCTGTCAGGTCGTCCAGAAGATCTGCATACTGCACAGCGTCAAGCAGCATATAGCGGCCCTCTGTCGGCACGTCGTCTACGTTCATCTTAACCATCGCCTTCATCACTACCGCTTTCGTAAACTTCTTGCGGTTGCCGGTCGCGGTTTCCGAAGTATGCGCCTCGCGCGCCGCACCGCTGGTGCTAAGTGTGTTCGCACCCTTCGCCCAGCGATACAGCAGGTTCTGAGCCGCCACCTTCTGCAGCTGCTGGCGATCGTTGCTCAGCACACTGTTACGCTTGTCGTAGCTCAGCTCTACAGTGTCGATGTTCGGAATGTAAATGGGGTTTGTAGTCAGCTCGTCCATGTCGTAGGTTAGCTCGTTGTCCGTGCGTTGGCTTACGCTCGCGGGCTTCTTTGTGCGGTTTATTTCCACACCCGATGGGGTGCCCGCATTCGGAATGTGTACCGTCTTGTAGCTCACAAAGGTAGAGTCGTCGATACTCTTCGAGGCAAACGAGTTGTCGGGGTAGAAGTTCTCGACAATAGTGTTCAGCCAGATTTGTTTGTTCAATGCCATTTCTTTTTTCTCCTTTTTCTTTCGTTATTATTCCGTTAGTTGTTATAGTCCACACCGAAGCGTTCCTTATACTTCGCTGCAAACAATCCCGGGTCTGAGTTCTTCAGCACCGCAAGCAGACCGCATCTGTCCAGCTCGTCCCAGCTCTTGTCGGCAAAGCTGCTGCCGGTGGGGTGCTCGTCGATATAAGCTGCTGCACGCATCTGGGGCTTCTGGGCTTTCATGCCTTTCAATAGCGACTCGGTGTTTGCACGGTCGCTCTTCATCAGAGCCTTGAAGGTCGCCACCTGCTCCTTGCCAATCTTGCCGTCGCTCACAGCCTTGTTTACGATAGCCTCCACCTCGGCTGTTTCGGCTGCCTCGGCTTTCTCCTTGTACGCCTTGTTGGCTTTCTCCAGGGCTTCTGCCTTGATCGCTTGGTTCTCCAGCTGCTGGGCTTTCATCAGCAGCTCTGCCTCGCTGTTCACATCTTTGAACGTGGGCATTTTCTTCAGTTCTTCTAATAGTGCCATGTCTTTATTCTGGTTTTGTGGCTGCGTCTGCAGCCGGTTGTTGAAATACTGATATACCTCACCGGCAGTCTTCGGTTCCGTTTCGGGCTTCTCGCCCATGTCGTACAGTCCGTCTGCCAGTTTCATACTCACCGCTTCATCTGCGCTTATCCAGTGGTCCTTCTCGTCAAAGTAGCGGGCGGTCACATCCTTTGCCTCCATACCGCAACGGTGGGCTATCATGCGTGCCAGGTCGCCCTGCAGCGTCTCCATCATGCTTGCCGTCTGGCGCAGGGCTGAGGCGTTGCCCCATGTACCTCCGCTTACAGCGTGCAGCATCAGTTTCGCGTACGGCGACATATAGAGGGGCTTGCCGCATAGAGCGATTATGCCTGCTATGCTCGCTGCCACACCGTCCACATATATCGTTATGTCCGCCTTCGAGGTGCGCAGCGCATTGTATATCGCTATGCCGCTGAACACGTCGCCGCCGTTTGAGTTTATCCTTACGTCTATCTTGTCGTATTGCGCTTGCAGAGCCATCAGCTCGCTCACCACGCGGCCACTGTCCACCTTCTGTCCGTCGCCCACGTCGCCGTACAGCAGTATGGCCACCTCGCCGTCACCGGGTATTGTGTTGAAAAACTTCATTTCGCGTTCTGTTTTTAAATTTCCGCTTGCAAAATTCTATAAAAATCCGTCCGCTTGCAAACCATGTTTTTATAGTGTCGTTTCCTAATGTTATCGTCACTTTTCCTGGCGTCATCATAAAACATCGGTTTGAACTTGTACCCGAAAACATAGAACTTTGCATCCTGTTAACAAGCATTTTTTATTTCATCTTATGACAAAAAACAATATCGACAAAAAAGGCATAGCCCAGTCTCTCTTCCTCGACGGAGCATACACCCAGGAGGAGATTGCAGCTAAAGTGGGAACCACACGTCAGACTGTTTCGCGGTGGGTCCGCGATGGAGCATGGGAGGAGCTGAAGGCTTCACGCACCATCACAACAGAACAGCTCATCGCGCAATATAAGCGCCAACTCGCCGAAATCAACAAGCGAATCGAAGCACGACAGCCTGGCGAACGCTTCCCGACAACCGAGGAGGCCGATGCCATCGTCAAAACTGCTGGAGCCGTCAAAAAGCTGGAACAGGACATCGGCGTATCCGATTGCGTCTCTGTTGCCATGCGGTTCCTCTCATGGCTGCGCCCCGTCGATGCCGAAGCGGCACGCACGTTCAACGACTATTTCGATGCGTTCATCAAGGATCAGGCAGGGAGGGCCCGTAAGTAATGGCTACAGCTAAAGACAGACAGTCTCTTGCCGTTTGGGAGGAGTTTCACAAAAGCCTACTGCGCGGTGTTGAGGTCGACAACAGCCTCACGCGTCAGGACATAGAGCGCCAACGTGCTCAACTTGAACGCGACCCCATAGAATGGATAAAGTTCTTTTTCCCTGCTTACGCAAAATACGAGTTCGCACCGTTCCATATTCGGGCCATACGGCGCGTCATTGCCAACGACGAGTGGTACGAGGTGCTCTCATGGTCGCGCGAGCTGGCAAAGTCAACCGTCGCCATGTTCATTCTCATGTTCCTTACGCTCACACGGCGCAAGCGCTTTGTCGCTCTGGCATCGGCCACCATCGACTCGGCTAAGCGTCTGCTCCTTCCGTTCAAAATAAATTTCGAGTCTAATCCGCGCATACGCCAGTTCTACGGCGAGCAGACCACCATCGGGCAGTGGACTGATTCTGAGTTTTCGTGTCGCTGTGGAGCCAAGTTCATTGCCCTCGGAGCAGGTTCTGCTCCACGTGGTATGCGCAACGAGGCCATACGTCCCGACATCCTCTATTTCGATGATTACGACACCGATGAAGACTGCCGAAACCCAGTCACGCTCGACAAGAAATGGGACTGGGCGGAGCACGCGCTTTATCCTACACGTTCCATCTCTGAACCAACGTTGGTTCTTTGGTGTGGCAACATCATCGCAAAGGACTGCTGCATCACACGCGCAGGACATCTCGCTAACTCATGGGACATTGTCAACATACGCGACGCCGCAGGACGCTCCACATGGCCGCAGAAGAACAAGGAGGAGCAAATAGACCGCATCCTTTCCAAAATCTCAGTAAAGGCGCAGCAAGGCGAATATTTTAACAACCCCGTGGCAGAAGGAAAAATCTTCAAGAACCTGCCTTACGGTAAGGTGCCGCCGCTATCAAAGTTCCGCTTCCTCATCGGATATGGCGACCCTGCTTACTCTGATTCTCGCAAAAAGGCCTCGTCAACAAAAGCGCTCGTTCTTGTCGGCAAGCTCAAGGGGGTCTACTATGTCATCAAGGCTTTCCTCGCCCGCGAGACCAATGCCAACTTTATATCGTGGTATTTTGCCATGGACGATTATGTCGCACATAAAGCCAATGTCTATTGGTATATGGAGAACAACAAGCTACAGGACCCGTTTTTCAACCAGGTCTTCCGACCGCTGCTGCGTGATCAGTGCCGCGACCGACGACGGGAGCTTTACATCAAGGGCGACGACCGCAAAAAGACAGACAAGGCTACGCGCATCGAGGCCAATCTCGAACCCATCGACCGAGAGTGTCGTTGGGTCTTCAACGAGCAGGAGCGGGACAATCCCATGATGCAGGAACTCATAAACCAGTTCAAGCTCTTCGAGCTCACGCTGCCTTATCCTGCCGACGGACCCGATGCCGTCGAGGGAGCGGTCACCATCAACGACATCAAGACGGCTGAGATGGAGCCTACATACACCGTCTCTTATGCCGAGCTCAACGAGGACAACCCGTATCGTATGTAATAACAATTTCAAAACTCAAAATATCATGTTTTTATATGGACAACTTTATTTCATTATCCGATTACGACGCCTCTATTCACCGCGACATCCTCGATGCCTTGTTGCGCAAGGACACAACGGCTTACGACCCGCAAATCATAGAGGTGTGCGAGGACCGCGCCGTAGCCGAAATGCGGTCATATCTCAACAAAGCCTACGACTGCGACGCTATATTCTCCGCGCGTGGGGCAGAACGCCACGCACTCATTCTCATGTTCGCCGTAGACATCGCTGTGTTTCACATCTTTTGTCAGCACAATCCCTACAAGATTGCGAAGATACGGCAGGACCGCTACGACCGCGCCATTGAGTGGCTTAAAGGCGTAATGGCTGGCGACATCACTATTGATGGGGCACCGTTGCTACCCGACGACACTCTGGCCGACAATTCACGCTGACAGATTGCAGCCGACGAGGTACGACCTGTCTTTCTCTGATCATAAATCATCATCAATATGGCTAACAAGAACTTAAAAACAAATAGGTCTATGCGTACCTCACAAAAACGCATCACACAGGGTGGTATGCTCACATCACCCGGGCAGCGACTGCCCGACATCGTGCTGCAGATGCCTGAGATCTTCTTCTTCGACATGAAAGCCTACATGGCGTCTGTCAAGGCAGCGCAGGGCATCGACTATTCCAACCGAGTCCGACTCTACGACATGTATGAGTCCGCTATGCTCGACCTCCATCTATCGGGGGTACTCGCAAAGCGGTTGAGAGGGGTCACCAAGATACCCATCGAGTTCCAGCGCAACGGCGAACCCGACGAGGAAATCAACAGTCAGATTCGCTCGCCATGGTTCAAGCAGTTCCGAAAGGATTGTGTCCTTTCTGAGTTTTACGGCTTCTCCCTCATGCAGTTCTGGCGCGATGATGATGGCTTCATACGCTATGATCTCATCAACCGTAAACACTATGACCCTATACACCGGCGCATTCACAAGTACCAGGGGGAGATAGATGGTATACCGGTTGAGCAGTTTCCCAATATGCTCTTTGTCGGAAAGGAGCGTGAACTCGGAATTTTTGCCGAACTCCTACCTGCCGTCCTTTACAAGCGTGGCGACATAGCTGATTGGGCACGCTTCTGCAACATTTTTGCTATGCCTATCCGTGATTACACCTATGATGCTGGCGACGAGCAGGCACGTCGCCGACTGGTCGCTGAAGCGCGCTTGCAGGGTGCCAACGCGGTCTACATACACCCTAAGGATTCCGAGCTTAAGCTTATTGAGGCGGCCAACAAGTCGGGCTCGTCAGAACTTTACAAGACTTTTGCCGAATATTTGGACTCCAAAATTTCCATCCGCGTGCTCGGCAATACACTCACAACCGATGCCAAAGAAACAGGAACACAAGCGCTTGGTGAGGTACACAAGGAGGAAGAGGACGAAATGAACGCCGATGACCGCGATTTCATTCTCGACATTCTCAACTACGACATGCGGCAGATCTTCGCCGACCTCGGGTTCAATGTCGAGGGTGGCGAGTTCGTCTATGCCAAAAAGGACAAAATCAATCCATCGCAGCAAATCGACATCGTGCAGAAGCTCTCTTCCATGGGACTCCCCATCGACGATGACTATCTCTACGAAACTTTCAGCATAGCCAAGCCCGACAACTACGACGAGCTCAAGGCGCAGAAGGAAGCGGAGAGGGCCGCCATGCGCAATGCGCTCAACGCTCCAGACGATGATGGGCACAAACATAAGGAGGACAACAAAAAAGACGGCTCAAACACCGTTCAAAAAACGATAAAAAACCATTTGAGAGGTTTTTTCGGGCTCGCCCCGTTGCCAGGGGCGGATTCCGACTTCTGATCGATAGGCTCTATTACGACGGCTCATGTGCCTGTTGCTCGGGACATTTCCACAATGTCGCGCCCTCGTTCACGTTCTCCACCGATGTGCTGCAGCAGTATCTCCGTGCCATATACAACGGCTTCGACACCTCGCGTGCCGTCGAGCCTACAATGTGGCGCGAGGTACTGCGCATTCTCAACGAGGCCACAGTCTCGGGCTTGCTGCAGAGTAGTGCGCCTACACATCGTGACAGCTTCCTCGCCGCCCTCCGTCATTCCAACGAGGTCTTTGCTGCCTTCAAGGTGCATTCCATGTCCGAGCGAATGGCGGCACGCCTCCTCAATCCCGACGGCACGTTAAAACCGTTCCGCCAGTGGGCTGACGATGTAAAAAGTATATCTTCCCACTATGTCGGCGCGTGGCTGCGCACCGAGTACGACACGGCTCTCATACGTGCCCATAATGCCGCCGACTGGCAGCAGTTCATCCGCGATGCTGATGTTATGCCCAACCTCCGTTGGATGCCAACCACGTCGCCAAAGCCCGAGAGCAGCCACCGCGCCTTTTGGGAGAGAAAGCTCACGCTGCCCGTCTCTGACCCGTTCTGGGACGAACACCACCCCGGCGACCGATGGAACTGCAAGTGTTCACTTGAACAGACCGACGACCCTCCTACGCCAGAACTGAAGGCAGAGTTCGCTGGCGAGGCTCCACAGCCAGGACTCACAAACAATCCCGGAAAGGATGGGCACACCTTCTCACAAGACCATCCCTATTTCCCTAAGTCCTGCGTAGCGTGTCCGTTCAACAAGGGTGTAAAGAATAAGGCTCAAGCGTTTTTCAAAAACGAGAAAAAGCATTGCTTTGAGTGTGCGAAAATCAACGCCACATTTCCAAATAAGGAGCGAGACGATCGATACAGAGAATTTCTGCAGTATAGCAATAATACTTCTTATAAGGATGTCCTTTTCGATGAAACGAGTATGGGGTTAAAAGCCACTCATATTGACCACAATATAGACAAAAAGAAAGGCTGGTATGAGATAACGGCACAGGACATTGGTTTTAGAAATGGGCATAAGGTCATTTTAGAAAAAGAGGACCATACCATTCTCAATCATAAAAATACTGAAGGCACATGGGACGATATGCTCTTTGAGATTGCAGGAGCTGAAACGGCGACCGCCAATAACATACGGCAAGCTCTCAAGCACTGCGTTTCAAAACCAGATGCTGAAGTGGCGGTAATTTTCTTCCCGAATGATAATTTTGACCGTGAGACTTTTGAAACAGGATTTGCCAAATTCAATGGACTAAAAGGCACATCGCAGTATCGTCTCTTCAAGTTCATTTATTGCATAGACAAAGAAAAAATAATATTAACAAAAAAGCCAGAGTGAAAACCCTGGCTGGAATGGGGGACGTGTCCCTTACGGGATTAAACGCTCCCCCCACATCGCAAAGGTAATAATAATTATTTAATAAACAAACGTTATGAACAATTTTTTCAAGTTTTTCGTGGCATCCAACCGCTACAAGCATCTAACCGGAGGCTTCATCGTCGCCGCTCTCGCAGGTTCTTTCTATGCTGCTGTCTATGCCGCAGTTGTTGCCGCATCGTGTCTCGAACTCAAAGACCGACTCTACGGAAACCCCTGGGACTGGATCGACTGGCTCTGCACACTTCTCGGCGGTATCATTGCCGCTATAGTTCTTCACTTAATAGTATTCTGACCATGGACGCAAAAGAAATCCAAAAGCGCATCGTCCGACTCAAGGACGACATCGAACGCGAAGTCCGCGACCGACTGCCACGCAAGGTGGGCATCGTAGCCGTCAATCATTTCAAACAAAACTTCCGCGATGCTGGCTGGCGTGACGATGGGCTACACCCATGGAAGACTACACAACGACAACGTGAAGGCGGTCCCGATGCCAAGTACACGCCACTCACTTCGCGCCGTGACCACCTTATGCGATCCATTCAGTACTCCTCACAGCCCGGACAGGTCACGGTCACAAACCCTGTGCCCTATGCTGCCATACACAACAATGGGGGCACCCTCAACACACACCCATCTGTCACCAAGCGCATGCGTCGCTTCGCATGGGCCAAGGTCTATGCTCTCGCAGGTGTCAAGGGCAAGGGCAAGCTGCCAAAACAGCTCCCGGCTACAGCCGCCAAGTGGCGTGCACTCGCACTCACCAAGAAGTCCAAACTGAACATCACTGCTCGCATCCCGCAGCGTCAGTTCATGGGCGATAGCCGTGAGTTGAAACAGAAAATTAACACGATTATCAACGACTCTATTAAACGTATAGAAAATGGAATACTTAATATCTGAACTCATACCCCTTATTGCTACGTCCATTCCTGCGCTCTCGCTTGTTGACGAGGATTACGGCCAACTCGAAAACATCGACGACACCGACGATGAACGCCAGATGTACCCCATCACATTCCCGTGCGTCCTCATCGATGCCCCTGAAACTGAATGGTCCAATCTCGCATCAGGCATTCAGAAGGGGGTCTGTACTGTACGCATACGCCTCTGCATCGACTGCTACGATGACACGCACTATGGCTCTGACACCACCGAACGCATCAATGAGCGCAACGCTCTGCGCCATGAGTTACATACCGTCCTGCAGAACTTTCGGCCTGCAGATGATGGTGCTCTCGTACGCACAGCCTCACGCTTCTACACGTTCAGCCATGGTATAAAGGTTTATGAAATGACTTATAAGACAACGGTATCAGAGTCCGTTGTCACGGAAAAAGTGAAAGTTGCCGCGCGTCGCATTTCGCTTTCGGTGATACGCGAAAACCGCTGAAACCAACGGCTGGAAGCTCCGCACCGTCTACCTTCTCGCCTTCGCGTATCATCTTGCGGATTATCTGCATGATACGACCTTCACTGATGAAAAATTCTTCCGACGAGAGTTTCTGCAATGCGTCATCGAACCGAAGTCTTTTCACTTCAGTCCAATAGTAATAGCGCTCAAACAGCTTTCTGTCTCTTGCGCTTATCAGTGCCTTGTCTCGTCCTTTGCTCATAGTCTGCAAAAATAAACTTTTTCCCTTAAACCGCAAGCAAAAAGCCACCTAAATCGCTCATATTTAGGTGGCTTTATTCATCTTGCGCCCTCCAAAGGCTCAGAAAGGCTCAAAAAGGCCCAGCACATCATCACAACCTGCAGAAGCTCGGCTCTATGCGGCTCCACACGCCGTTCTCCGGATTGCGCTTAGAGAAGTAGTAGTTCGTCGCCGTGGCCTGAACCACATTGGCTTCCTTGAACAGACGCATGATTTCTGCATACTCCTCGTCAAAGCGGTCCTCCAGCTCATAAAGCTTCGAGATGCTCTTGTAGTCCAGGTCACCCGTCTTGTTGCGCTCCAGAAGCGTCATCGCCATCTGATACATCGGGTCCTCCACACCCTTCTCGCTCGCCTCCATATAGCGCTTCAGATAGTCCACAAGGCGCTCGGCTGCGAGGTCTGCACGCTCGTCAAAGCCCTTCACCTTGTTAAACTTCACCTCAAGTTTGAAGTCCCCGTCAGTGATCGTGTAGCTCTGCTGGCTCTCGTTCTTCACAGCGCCATACTCGCGCATGAGTTTCGTGAAAGCTGTCACCTCGTCGTCAAGCCATTTCTTGAAGCCCGAAACCTCACTCTCCAAGTTCTCCACTCTGCCCAGCACGTCATGCATAAACTGCCCACGCAGTGCCTCGTAGCTCTCGCGCTTCGCCATGCGGTCGTTCTTGGCCTCGGTCTGCAGCCGTGCTAACAGCTCGGCACGCTGCTCCTTTGTCATACCCTTCAAGGGGTCCACTGTCTCGTTCTTTGTTTCCATTGTCTTTTCTTTTTATAGGTTCATTACTCGTTTTCTTTCTTCTTGCGGTTCATGGCACGCAGTTTCGTGTTCAGGTCTGACAGTTCCACGCTGTCCAGGAAGCGGAAAGCCTTGCCCGCTATACGTTTGTCCTCGCAGAAGCGGTCCACGGCTTTCCAGTCTGCCGTGTTCACACCCCACAGCTGCATCTGGTGCAGCACGCCGCTACGCGCCTTGCGCTTCGCCTTCAGCAGAGCGGCACGCCGTTCGTCGTAGCCCGCCACACGTTCCATTTCCTTGCACATCAGTTCATACTCCGTCTGGGTCATCTGCCGCAGGTGCTCGGTTCTCTCGTTGGTAAACTGACGCACCAAGGTCTCCTTGTCTGCGCCGGGAAGCAGCTTCAGCAGCTTGTAGAACTTCCCGTAGTTATCGACGTGGTTCATGCTCCGCCTCCTTTTCTTTCCATTTCAGCCACGCCTCTCTCGCCACGGCAAGTGTCGTCGGCACGTCCCAGGTCAGCCCGTCGGCTGGCAGTATAGGCACTTTGTTGAAACACACGTACACCTCACCGCTGAACTCGCGAGCCTGAACTATCGCTTCGCTCTCTCTAACCAAAGCTGCTGCTTTCTTCGCAGCCTTTTTCTCGTTGCGGGCCTTGCGCTCTGCATTCAGCCACGCTTTCAACTCATCTAAAACTTTCATTGTGTCAATATTTATGGGTTCTTTGTTTGTCATTTTCTCGTTTGTTGGGTTTCCACTTGATGGTCACTTCGGCATCCATCTTGCCGCTGCCCTCACACACAGGGCAGATTTTCCATTCGCTGTCGTTCGGGCTGCTACGGTCGCCTAAGAAACCGCCCTGACCATGACAGTATTCGCAAGTATATCCTCGGCTCTCGATACGTTCTTCCTTGCTGCCGTAAACTGGTGGCGTCAGCCATATCATTCGATGCTTACTGCTCATTGTTTCTCGCGTTTATATGTTACTTTCTCATAAGTGTGCCACTGGATAATCCGTGCCGCAAACATCAGGTCGGTAGTTTCCAGCACCACACACCCTTTGTTCTTCTGGCTGCGGTGTGCCGTCAGGTCACATTGCCAGTTACCCTCCAGCCATTCGTCCATCACGCTCTCCGCCTGGCTCTTCTTCAGCAGGATGTATATCGTGTCACCCTGCCGGTAGTCGTTTATGTCCTTACTCATTGCTTCTTGTCATTATTGGTCCAATATTCTTCAGCTCGCTCCGCCCAGATGGTGTAGTAGCCCTTGTCACCGAAATATCGCCCCTTCGATATGGCTCTATATCCCTCCACCCATATCTTCAGCGAGGCATCAAACATCACGCTCACCGCTGTACGCCCCTTCGGGCGTGTGCCCTCGGCTTGGCTGATGATGACGAGCAGTTTGTTCGGATGGCGGGACTTGAAGGCCAGATAGTCCTCAAAGCTCATGCCCGTATACTGGTAGGAGTCTATCACCACCGTGTCGGGGCTTTTCCTTTTAGACAGTCGCTTGTCAAGATCCTCCATGCTCTCGGCATCCAGCAGCACCATTCGGCGTGCCACGTCCTGCATCCCGGCTCGTATAAAGGCGTTCTTCATCGTCAGGCTCGAACCTTCCTCCAGACTGTCATAAGCCACTCTCCCGAATCGGCATAGTTCCTTGCACAGCTTCAGCACGAAACTCGTCTTGCCGCTTCCGCTTCGACCCCACACGAACCACACACCGTTCCGCTCAGGCTCGCCAAACGCCTCGCGCCACTCGTCGCTCAGTTTGTAGGTCTGCTTCTTCATCGCAAGCAGCTCGCTCACGCTTATCGCTCTTTTCATATCGTTTGAATGTTATTTGAACACCGTTCAAGCGTCCATCTGCTTCACTCTGTGTACACCTTTCTTCACCCTCCGCAGGTCGAAGTCATACTGCTCGGCGTCCTTCACCACCTCAGCTATCTTCTTGCGGTCGGTCAGTCCGTTCGCCACGCAGATCGCATAAACGTCGTTCGGACTTGTCTGCTCCAGCTCGAAGAACTTGCGTCCTATCCTGGAGTGTATCTCGTTATAGCCTTTCTTGTCATAACGCAGTCCCATCTTCATCCTGCGCTTGATATACGAGGTCGAGAAAAACACGATGCCGCATTTGTCCTCAAGCCTGTTATACAGGTCTATGAAGTAGTGGAACACCCTTTCCGTCAGCTTGTCAGCTTCATCGAACAGCAGCACCGGGTTCTCCGTCTGTATCAGCGCGCCGATGATTGCGTCAAGCATGTCTCTTATCGTCATGCCGTCAGTCCTCAAGCCTATCTTCTTCGCAATGTCGCGGATAAAGTCGCTGCGCTTCATGTCTTCCGAGCACAGAACGTAGTAGGCACCGCTGTGCTCACGCTCGTAAAGCCGCGCTGCCGTGGTCTTGCCGCATCCGGCTTCGCCCACCACCCAGGTCACGTTCTTCCATTCCTGGGCGTCAGTCATCGCATAGGCCATCTCCTTTGCTGCCGTGGTCTCCACCATCTGCCAGGCACCAGGGGTGGCGGTTCCCACCTGCGAGGCTATCTTTCGCCACATGTCGTCGCTGATGTTCTCCCACTTGCCACTCAACACCGAGCTTACCGTGCCCGCACTCGTACCGTCCAGACTGGCTGCTGCCTTGTTTTGGCTCGGATATTTCATCACATAGAGGCGCAGGGCCTCGCGTATCTGTTCTTTCTGTTTCTCGTTCATATCGTTTGTTTTTATTGATTCTACAGTTTTGATGCTATCTTCTTCTCCATCGGAAGCGGTATTCTCGGCGTGTCGCCATCATCACCGCCCTCCATCACGTCCAGCCAGTCGTCAAGGCTCAGCGATTTCGTGTGTCTTCCCAGCTGGTACTGCTCAGGAGGCTGCGAGTAACGCTCCATGCGGTGGTCTATCTGCCGCTGCACGGCTGCCGTCGTGCCCTTCAGCTTCGGCGAGTGCAGACCCTGCTGCTCCGCGTCCGTGCCATGCTCGGCGGCTATCGTCCTGCCGGCCACCGTCCGCTCTATGCGGTCCTGAAGGTTGGCCTCCTGCTCCTGACGGATAAACTTCGCATCGTCCGTCCCCTGCTGGTCTTGCAGGGCGCGGTGTATCAGTATGTAGGGTTCTGCCGTCCGCTCAAAGCGCAGCGAGCCGTCTGTGCCTTTTGTATAGAGTCTGATGCTTGCAAAGTCGTAAGGGTCGTAAGCCACGATGAAACGCTCGTAGGTGTGTTTCCTTCGCCACTCGTGGTCGGGTACGCCGGGCGATGAGCACACTTCGTACTGCCGCTTCTCGCCCTTCACCGTCACCTGCAGGCCCTGGTCCGTGAACGTCGCCATGCGTTTCGTAAACACCCAGAACATGTCCACCATGTCGTGCAGCGTCACTTCCTGGGTCTCCTCGTTCACGCTCTTCTCATACATGTCTATCCTACGCTCGCCCGTCGCAGGGTGCACACCCTCGTTCCATTCCTTACGGGCTGCGGCATAGGCATCTTTCAGCTCCTCCAGAGTGTACAGACTGTCCTTGTTGGCTTCGATAAACTCAACGTTCGGCCTGCTCGACGCCTTCTTCGCCGTCACGTTCTGACCCGTGAAGCGCCAGTCCTTGTGCAGCACCTGAGCCTGAAACCGTCCGAACACGCTCTCTATCGTCTTCGACTCGCCGTTGTAGGGCTGTGTCGGTCTGTGTACGCGGCAAATCTTCCCGATAAAGCCGTCCGAGTCCAGCTTCTTGTGGCCGCCCTGGTTGTCATAAACAATCTCATAAGGCTTGTGTCCGCTCTTCTGGATTGCCATGCGGTAGGCGTGGTATTGGGCCTCATAGTCCTCTGTGTCGCTGATGCAGTAGCCCAGAAGCACCTCGCTCATTGCGTCGATCACTTCATACACCTGGGTCGTCCGCACCTTGCCCTGCTCGTCCCTATAGTAAAGGTTCAGCTTCGTGCCGTCACCATACCATAGCGTGTCCCTGCGTGTCGGAAGTGCCGTCTTGTGCTTTCTGCCGTAACGCTGACGGGCTGCCTGCTCACCATATACGGCGTCATACCATAAAGGCTCCACCGACGGGCTGTTCAGCCATTTCTTCATACCGCTTAGGCTTCTTATCGGTTTCCAGCCTCTTTCCTCGGCTATCTCGTTTGCCTTCTCAAACAGCTGCGCGTCGGTATACACCGGCACCTTGCTACGCTTCAAAGCCACAATCAGTTTCAGAAAGTCACCGGTTATCTTCAATGCCGACGAGTTGCCCAGCTTGCCGCTCACCACGCTCTGGTAGCCATCGGCCTTCCAAGCCTTCAGTCGCGTCTTCAGTCGCGCCAATGTGCCCGGGAGCGTGTGGCCGTAGCTCTCGCGCATACGTTCCGAACTGTCAAGTATCAAGTCCCACGCACCCGACATCGGAGCATTCAGACTGCTGCGGATGGCCTGGCGTCTTGCCGCCATCTTCTCCAGCTCGCCAAGCACCGAGGCGTTGATGGTATATTCCTCTATCATCTTCTCCGTCAGGTGGCGTTCCTGCCCGTCCTTGTCCATATAGGTGTAGGCTTCGTAATACTCACGCGCCTTCGCATCTATCTTTATGCTTGCCTTCGTCATAGCCTCTCGCATCTTTTCTTCTGGGTCGCCGTATGTCGCCACAAACCGCCGTCTGTACTTCTCTGGAATACTGCTCCACACATACAGTGCCTGAGTCCCCTCGCCGCCGCCACGACGTGCACACGCTATGTTGCTGCGTTGCACGTTGCATTTCAGCGTGTTCGCCTTCATCACGGGGTCTCTGCCGCCCGTCAGCTCGGCAAACGTCACGCACAATATCTTGTTGTAGTACTCCATTCCCTTTTATCTTTGTTTTCCTTCTTGCGGTTCTCTCCTTACATAGTGGCGCAGCACATGGCTTCCACCTTCTCCTGCACGGTCTTGATGTCTGTAAACCCGGCGTGCTCGATGCGTTCCACCACGTCGCCTTTCTCGTCCTTCAACTCCAGTACGCCCGTGTTCTTGTCGCCTTCCCACATCCAGCCGTTCTCGAAGTGTTGGCGCATCATGTTGTCTGCGTCATGCACCACCTCGCTCGCAGGAGCCGTAACAAGCTCAAAACCGCCACGCTGAACGGCAAGGCTGCGTATCTTCTTTGCCAAGTCGCTCTGACCCTTCACCGGGTGAAAGTTCAATGCGTAGCTCACCATCTCCTTCGTCACGCCGAAGGCCTTTGCCAAAAACTCCCGCTGGGAGCGGGTTACTGTTATCACTCTTTTCATTGTCCTCTGTTTTTAGTTCGTTATTACTTTTGTTCGTGGAGTGTAGGGGAGTCGAGCCCCATATGGCTATCCAGCGCATGGCAAACCTGCCACTCCTGCGGTCTTTCCCGCCGTCATCCGAGGCCGCCCCTGCCGACTATCCAGTGCGGCGGCTGACTATCCAGTGCAGCCTTTGGGACTTCCGTGTTATCCTTCAATCTTCTTACCCTCGGCTATTACCGTCTGAACTGCACTGAAGAACTGTATCATCTTCTGTTTCGCCTTCAGCTCCAGTCCGTATGCCATGTTGCTCATCTTGCCTGTGCTCTGACGCTCCAAATCACCATACACCAGGTCGTCTGTCAGGTGTTCTATATTGTGGCGCAAAGACTCCTCAAGTGCCGCAAGACCAAGTCCCTTGGCCGTCTCATACACAGGCTCCAGTATCGCCTTTGCGGCCATTGCTTCATACAGATCGTCGGCGTGCCAGCGGAAAAACTCTGCATAGTCATTCACCATGTCCTCTTTCCAACTTTCAATGTCACCCGTCAGGTGGTTCAACTTCTTGCGCATTCTGTTCATCGCCGCATTCAATGCAAATTCCTTATCGTTCATATTCTTTAAATGCTAAAATTTGTAATTCTCGGCCTTTTTCACTATCTTTGGCCGCGCGTTTAATCTTAAACACGCTGCAAAGATACAGTATTCTGTATTAACTACCAAATTTTTCGGGCTAAATAATTCAATATTCTGTATTATGGAAGCAAAAAACGACGTCTCCGCCCGTTTTATAGAGGCATACGAGACACTTTTAAGAGATAAAAAAGTAAGCGACAAACGTGATTTTGCCGCAAAGTTGGGTATTAGCGCCTCTATGGTCACAGAAATCTCCAAAGGGCGAAGTAGTGTTGGTACTTCTGCAATACAGAATATTGTATTACAATTCAATATTGATGCTAAATGGCTGCTCACTGGTGAAGGAGCAATGCTTCAGGAAACAGAAAATAATAATGCGCCGACTTCTAAGCACACTGTTGAGATAGCCCACCAGGTTCCCCATGGCAGCAGCGAGGGCATACCACTCATACCGCTCGATGCAGTCGCCGGTTTTCCTGCCGAAAGTGGCGGTGGGGTACGTCTGGAGGACTGCGAGCGCTATGTCATACCGGAGTTTGAGAACAAAGGGGCAAACTTCCTTATCCGGGTGTCTGGTGACTCCATGGTGCCGCTATATTATAGTGGCGACCTCCTCGCTTGTCGCAAAATCACAGACATCCGCTTCTTCCAATGGGGTACCGTCTATGTCCTCGAAACGAGCCAGGGGGTACTCGTCAAACGCGTGCAGGAAAGCGTAGATCATGCCGACAGCATTCTATGCGTGTCGGAAAACAGCAGTGTTCATCACCCTTTTCTCCTCCCACGCGACGACATACGCAGCCTGAGCACCATCGTCGGACTCGTCCGCCTCGTCTGATACTCACGTCACACGCATCACGCACACGCTCCACACCGCAAACCGTGTCGCGCACGCACATACATAGGTATAATAGGGTAGCAAAGCAGCCAAAGCCCCGATAAACAGGGCGTTCCCGACATTCCGCAAAGGTTTGTAACATGTCAAAACGTGGGATTATCCCCACCCCCTAAACGCCCGAAAATGACATCAATCACAATTTATTCGGAGTTATATAGGGGGTCAATCACTTGTTTTCCATGTTAAAAGTGAATACCCAAATGCACACCCTCTCTGAACATTTCGTTTTTCCATGCACACCCAAACGCACACCCAACTGCACACCCAACCCCGAAAAACGCCCAATTTCACCAATCTCAATAGCCTCCAAAACACAAAAACGGCTTGACCACTGTTCAAATCAGTGTTCAAGCCGTTCAAATGCCGTTATATCAACGTTTTAGCCGTTTAAGTCATCCTTATTTCTTCTCTTTTTCCGTCCTGGGTCCTCTTATCAGCTCTCCCTGCCGGATCATAGCCTTTTTATTGAGTATAACACCTCCATCAGCCAGTCCGGCGTGTAGCAGCGAGCTTTTCTTAATCCCCACCTCATCCTCTGTCAAAACCGTATAAATCGCCGATATTGAGCCGAAGTAGTAGTTCTTCCGCCCATGTATCAAATGCACATGTATAACCTTTGTCATAACCATTCCTTTCTGTTTCCTAAAATATTCTTTTTCGCTTGCAAATATACCAAATAATAACTATTTGGAAGAATTTACAAGCATAAAAAGCAAGAAACAAGCAAAATAAAAGGCATGGCCGCGGCCACACCCTCCTTCATTCAATCACCACCCAAACAAGCCGTTTTAAGCCCCACCAGCGTCCATTTCCATGTCCAGACGATAAAGCACCCACATGAGCAGCCATACGCGCCCAGAAGCCCACGAAATGCCCCATACAGCGGTCAGGACAGCCCAAAACATAACATTCTCAGCCCTGATGTAAAGCAATACCCTTCAAACACCGTTCAAATCGAACCCAAACGTAAAGCAAATGTAAAGCGAATGTAACGTTTCGTTTTTCCCTCTCATTTCGTTCATCATCCTCAAACCCTTTGTATATCAACGCTTTCCCCGATTTCTCTCTCACTCCATTTTTGTACGTTTCGTTTTATCCCCCTTAGAATCATGCTCTCTGATATGGACTTTGCTGACAAGAAGAACATCCAGCCAATGTTTTATCGTCCACAAATGAAAGATGGCGTAATTATTGTTCCACCAATTAATAGTGAGGAGATTTTAAGATGATACTAAAAGCGTTATATGACTATTATAATAGATGCGGTGATGATATCGTTCCTATGGATATGGCGTATGTTGATTTTTATTATTCTATTGTTTTAGATGAGAAAGGAAATTTCATACGTCTTGAACCTTTAGGAGGCGATAGTGGTTTGCCGCTTCTGACGTTTCGTCCAGAAGAGCGTACGTCAGCTCCTGTACCGCATTGTATGGGAGATCATGCTGGTTATATTTTAGGTTTAAAAGAAGTAAAAGCAAAAGACAATTTTGATTATGCTAAAGAAATGACTCGAAATGAGAAGACTTTGACTGCTTTTAAAAAAGATGTAGAAAACTTTTTTAATATCTTGCCGGATAATAGTTTTGTGCAGGCTATACATGCTTTCTATAAAAAGTTTAGTTTGGAAACAATCAATGCTATTAAACATGATTCGCATTGGGGTGATTTCTGTAAGTATCTTGCAAAAAATATAACATTCAGCGTGATAGGAATAAATGGATATGCAGCTAGTGACAATGAAATTCTTCAAGTAAAGAAACAGAGTAAGTCAAACGAAAACAAGAAGGCTGTCTGTCTTATAACAGGAGTAAAGGAAAAGCCTGTTAATACGACTTATAGTTCGTTCATCTTGGGAGGAAAGAGCAATGCGAAACTTGTTGCTTTCCAGGTTAATTCTGGCTATGATTCTTATGGAAAGAAAATGGGGCTAAATGCGCCTATATCAGAAGAAGCTGAGTTTAAATATACTACGGCTTTATTGAAACTATTATCAAAGAATTCTCGAAATAAGTTTCGAATTGGCGATCGTTCATTTGTCTTTTGGGCATCCTCTAACAACGAGGCTTCAGAGCAGACAGAAGAACGTCTCTTTGACCTGTTGGGATATACCGAAGAAGAAGTTGATGATCCAAATGCTAAGATAGAGCAAGTGCGCAAGGTATTTACCGCTATTTATTCAGGAAGTTTAAAGACATCGTTGGAGGATCGTTTCTATATACTTGGCTTGGCTCCAAATTCGGCTAGAATAGCAGTTGTATATTGGTCAGAAAGCTCTCTTAGAGAATTTGCAGGAAAGATTCTTCAGCATTTCAAAGATATGGAGATCATAGATACTCGCAAAGAAGGAAAACCATATATGGGAATTAAGGATATGCTTGCCGCTGTTACTTTGAGCGGAAAACAGTCTGAAGCGACGCCTAATCTTCCTGAAGCTATAGTCAATAGTATATTTCAAGGAACGACATATCCATTCACTTTATTTTCTGCATGCATTCGCAGAATAAGAGCAGAGTCGGGAAGTCACGATAAAAAAGCTATACGCATAGCTCGTATGGCAATCATTAAGGCATATCTTAATAGAACAAATAGTAATAACAAAAAAATAGAAATTATGTTAGACAAGAGTAACACAAATCAAGGCTACTTATGTGGTCGTCTTTTTGCTGTTCTTGATAAGATTCAAGAAGATGCAAATGGAATTAGCAGCATACGTGAAAGATATATGAATGCTGCCAGTGCAACACCTGCTTCTGTGTTTGCTACGATCCTCAATCTTTCTTCACACCACATGGAGAAGTTGACGAATGATAGTAAGAAAATCTTCTTTGAGAAAATGAAGCAGGAGATTATGGATAAGATTCCTGCAACAGGTTTCCCTGCACATCTTAACCTTCAGGATCAAGGTAGATTCTTTATCGGGTACTATCATCAGAGACAGGAGTTCTTTACGAAGAAAGAGGAAGAAAATAAAGATTAAAATATTAACGTTTAAAGTATAAATATTATGGCAGAATTAAAAAATAGAATTGATTTCGTTTACATCTTTGACGTTCAAGATGGCAATCCCAATGGTGATCCAGATGCAGGTAATCTTCCTCGTGTGGATGCTGAGACAGGTATGGGCTTAGTAACTGATGTATGCTTGAAGCGTAAAGTTCGCAACTATGTGCAAGTAGCTAAAGGTTTGGCTGATGGTTATGATATCTTTATCAAAGAGAAGGCTGTTCTCAACAATGAGATTGATAAAGCACATGATGACTCTGCAGTTAAGAATGCTAAAGATAAAACAGCCGCTGCTCGTTTGTTTATGTGCAAGAATTATTTTGACATTCGTACTTTTGGTGCTGTAATGTCTACAGGAAAGAATGCAGGACAGGTTAGAGGTCCTATTCAGCTTACCTTTGCCCGCTCTGTAGATCCTATTGCAACTGCAGAACATTCTATTACTCGAATGGCGGTCGCAACCGAAAATGAAGCAGAAAAACAGAAAGGCGACAACAGAACTATGGGGCGCAAAGCAACTATTCCTTATGGCCTCTATGTCTGCCATGGCTTTATCTCTGCCAATCTTGCCAAACAAACTGGTTTCTCAGAGGAAGATCTTCAGCTTTTCTTTGATGCATTGAAGAATATGTTTGATGTTGACCGTTCTGCTGCAAGAGGCTTGATGAGTGCTCAGAAATTAATCGTGTTCAAACATGATTCAGTTTTGGGTAATGCACCAGCGAATAAATTGTTCGATTTGGTGAAAATAGAGAAGAACACAGATGCGGTACCAAGATCGTTCAACGATTATAGAGTTACAATAGACATGGACTCTGTTCCTAGCGGTGTATCAGTAGAAGAATTGATTTAGTATCATCATGTATACTGAAGACGAAATGCTCATGTTGTCGGGGATACAGCACTTTATGTTCTGTCCCCGGCAATGGGCTTTGATTCATATCGAGCAACAATGGGCAGAAAACAAGCTGACGACAGAAGGGCAGATTCTACACAAGAATGTGGATAACCCCTTCTACCGTCAGAAAAATGGTGATATCATAACACTTCGTTCCCTTCATATTGCATCTAAAGAATTAGGACTATATGGCATAACTGATGCTGTAGAACTAATTCCTGCTGATTCTTCAGAAGATGCTATAACTCATAATCGCTACAAAGGCTATTGGAAACCATATCCTGTGGAGTATAAAAGAGGGCATCATAAGCCTGATGAAAGAGATGAAGTACAATTAGCCGCCCAGGCAATGTGTCTTGAAGAAATGTATGGCATTCATATTCAATGCGGTGCATTGTATTATGATGAAGTGAAACATAGGGAAACTATCTCTATTTCTGAGTCATTAAGAAGTACGACCATTCAATGTGCCCGTCAGATGCATGAGGTATTTAAAAGCGGTATCTTGCCAAAAGCTAACAAACAGCACCATTGCAAGAATTGTTCTCTGGTAAATCTCTGTATGCCAGAAATGAGTGATTGCACTCTAGTATCAACCTATTTAAACAAGAATCTATATGAGGATATTACTTAATACATTATACGTGACTACGCCTGAAGCCTATCTAAGTAAAGACGGGTTGAATGTTGTGGTATCTGTGAAGCAAAACGAGATATTCCGTATTCCTATCCATAATATAGAGCAGATTATTACTTTTGGTTATATGGGGGCAAGTCCGGGATTGATGAAATTGTGTGCAGAAAACAACGTTTCTCTAACCTTTCTTTCCCCACAAGGAAGATACATCAGTCGTTCGCAAGGACCAACCAAAGGAAATGTCTTGTTGAGAAAAGCACAATATAAAAATTCTGATGAATCCAGCTATGCTCTTCATCTCTGTAAAATCTTCATTGGAGGGAAGATCCAAAACTATCGCAACATCTTGCGCCGTTTTATTAGAGATAATGGAAATGATGAGGCTATAGCTCGCGTTTGCGAGGAACTGCTTCGATGCAAAAGAAGAGTTTTGAATGCAGATTCGATAGATAGTGTAAGAGGTATTGAAGGAGAAGCTGCTACAGCTTATTTTGGCGTTTTTTCACACCTCCTTCTTTGCCAAAAAGAAGATTTCATATTTACAGGTCGTAATCGTCGTCCGCCGAAAGATGCGATTAATGCAATGTTATCTTTTGTATATACTCTTATATGTAATGATATGACATCGGCTTTGGAAACTGTAGGCTTAGATCCGTATGTTGGGTTTATGCATACTTTAAGGCCTGGACGAGCATCCTTATCATTAGACATGATGGAGGAGTTGCGGGCATATTTGGGGGATAGATTGGTTTTGTCTCTAATCAACAGAAAACAAATAACAATCAAAGATTTCATCAAGCAGGGTGACGAAGGTATCGTCATGACAGACTCGGGACGAAAGGTCATAATTTCTGCTTGGCAAAATAGAAAAAAAGAGCAGATTACTCATCCTTATTTAAATGATAAGGTAAGTATAGGACTTCTGCCTTATGTTCAAGCTATGTTGCTGGCAAGATTCATCCGCAATGATATTGATGATTATCCTGTATTTCTAATCAAGTAGCTTATGTTTGTGTTGATAACTTATGATGTAAACATTACCTCGTCTCATGGTGAGAAACGTTTGCGAAATGCAGCAAGGGCTTGTCTGAATTATGGAAAAAGAGTTCAAAACTCTGTATTCGAATGTATTTTGACGGAAGCTCAATTCGTCATGTTAAAGAATCAGTTAAAGAATATTATCGATTCTGAGCTAGACAGTATCAGATTCTATATTCTTGGCAAAAATTGGAAACGTAAAGTTGAAACTTTAGGTAAAGATATGGGATTCGACTTTACAGGTGAGCTTATCATTTAAAATATGAGGGTGCGAACCTATTGTATTGCATAAAGTTCTATTAGTTTCGCACATATTGAAAATCAACGAATTACAATATACAAAGAGGTATTGTTCTTCTTTCTTTATTTCTTTTGTTCGTTTTCGCAAAATTATTACCTTTGCATTGTGATATTCAAACATTTATTGAATATGCGGTCGCACCCTATGTGGGTGCGTGGATTGAAACAACATGCGCGTTACCGGAAGAAGCAGCAGCAGAGCGTCGCACCCTATGTGGGTGCGTGGATTGAAACATCCATGCAGCTTGTTCAGACAACTGATTTTTTAGTCGCACCCTATGTGGGTGCGTGGATTGAAACAACCGTCTTGCAAATGCTATCAAGAACGGTAAGAGTCGCACCCTATGTGGGTGCGTGGATTGAAACCAAAAGTTACAAGGTCAAACTATGCTATCTGGCCGTCGCACCCTATGTGGGTGCGTGGATTGAAACGGAGCTGAAGAAGGAATATCATCAGCGTAGGCCGTCGCACCCTATGTGGGTGCGTGGATTGAAACGCCACTGCCTCCCTCCGCTACAAGCAGCCGCCTGTCGCACCCTATGTGGGTGCGTGGATTGAAACTGACGCTGTGATGATGTCCCGAACGTGACCATTTCGTCGCACCCTATGTGGGTGCGTGGATTGAAACATTGACACCGTAGGCGACAACTCGCCAAGCGAACGTCGCACCCTATGTGGGTGCGTGGATTGAAACACCGCCATACCCTTACCCACAAACGCCTGCGACACGTCGCACCCTATGTGGGTGCGTGGATTGAAACATTTAGATTATTACCGCCTAAAAAATCAGTTGTCGTCGCACCCTATGTGGGTGCGTGGATTGAAACGATAATAATCTTGACATATCTTTTGATAAGCTAAGTCGCACCCTATGTGGGTGCGTGGATTGAAACGATAACGAGCAAACACTATCGTCATTTGGAGAAGTCGCACCCTATGTGGGTGCGTGGATTGAAACTTACCATTCTCTTCCTAATGAGTTTGGTTATGGTGTCGCACCCTATGTGGGTGCGTGGATTGAAACTCGGGTGCAGCTGTCTCTATATGAGCAGCGCATCGTCGCACCCTATGTGGGTGCGTGGATTGAAACACATTAATGTAAATAAATGGAACGTAAGAAAAGAGTCGCACCCTATGTGGGTGCGTGGATTGAAACCGATTTGGTCGAACTTTGTAAGTCTCGTTACTTGGTCGCACCCTATGTGGGTGCGTGGATTGAAACTTTATTAATTCTTCGGCGCTGCCATAGAAGCATCGTCGCACCCTATGTGGGTGCGTGGATTGAAACGTATATTATTACAAATTGTTTCGCGTGTAACATGTCGCACCCTATGTGGGTGCGTGGATTGAAACTCCGTTGTTCTGACTAAAGACAAAAGAGTGTTCCGTCGCACCCTATATGGGTGCGTGGATTGAAACGCTGTATCCTTAGCGATGGAAGCAAACATTTTGAGGGCGTACCTTCATGGAATTGAAATGCAACAACGATTACTTTTATGGTGTAAGATGAGATACCTGTATCAAAAAATAGTGCTCTAATATGATGATTCTTCACTGTTTTTGTTTTTATCAATTATCAGACGCTTTATCCCCAATCGGTCATCAGGGCTTGAATATTTGTTAAAAACGGATTCAAATATCATTTTCTTTCCGCCGAACGGGCGATATGAAGGATAAAAACACTATATTTGTAAATTCTTAGAAATCCCTGCTGTCATTTTGCGAAGCCTCAACAACCGACACCAAGCGAATAATCGGAGCACTGCCGAGGGAAACCTTGCCGACGGCATCGATAATATCCCCCATGACTCCAGCGGCAGCAGGACACAGATATAAACAAATAGGAATCATAACAAAAAAACATAACACCACACGATGACCACCACGCCGAAGACAACACTACCAGAGGAGTTCTCCACATACACCCGGGAAATCATGGGAGAGGAACGGTGGACGCGTTTTGCTGAAGCCATGGACGAGGAACCGCCGGTGAGCGTGAGACTGAACCCGATGAAATTCCGCTCCGACTGCATGGCACTGCCAGCTGAGGAAGACGAGCCCGTGGAATGGTGTCGGGAGGGACGCTATCTCAAGGAGCGGCCGATGTTCACTCTCGACCCCCTGCTACACGCCGGAGCATACTACGTGCAGGAGGCTGCCTCGATGTATATCACCCAGGTGATACGCGACCACGCACCCGCCGACCGTCCTCTGATGGTGCTCGACCTGTGTGCCGCACCGGGAGGGAAGTCCACCGCCATGCGCAGCGTGCTGCCCGAGGGAAGTCTGCTGATGACCAACGAGCCGATGCGCCCCAGAGCAAACATTCTGATGGAGAACATACAGAAGTTCGGACACCCCGACGTGATAGTGACCAACAACTATGCCATCGACTACCAGCGCAGCAGACTGCAGTTTGACGTGATACTCGCCGACGTGCCCTGCTCCGGCGAAGGGATGTTCCGCAAAGACGAGGGGGCGATAAGGGAATGGTCGGTGGCTAACGTGAAGAAATGTGCCGCACTGCAACGGGAGATTATCGCCGACATCATGCCGTGTCTGAGAGACGGCGGACTGCTCGTATATTCCACCTGCACATACAACAGACAGGAGGATGAGGAGAACGTGGACTTCATCTGCTCTGAATGGCAGATGGAAAAGCTCTCCGAGAGGCATTTCATTCCGGGCGAGACCCGATCGGAAGGTCTGTATATGGCGGCTCTGCGACAGACGGGAAGCGATGCCTCGCAGCAGACCACAATCAGTATGCTCGACTCCTCGGCAACGAAAAAGGACAAGAAGCAGAAGCGGCGCGGAAAGGCGTCGGCAGAACAGGCCGTGAAGGGGGCTAAGGAGATGAGCGGATGGATAAAGGACAACGAGGACTTCAGCATCACCACGCTCGGACAGCGCTTCGTGGCGGTGAGGAAACAGTGGCGCAACGTGTATGACACCGCACTGGAGAAGTTGCGCGTGATGCATGCCGGCATCGAACTGGGAGAGCCGAAGGGTAAGGACATCATACCAGCCGAATGTCTCGCTCTCTCAACGGCATTCAACCCGGAAGCCTTCGCCACGGCGGAGCTCGACCGCGCCACGGCGATTGCCTATCTCAGACGCGAACCGATACGGTTACCGCCAGACACGCCGCGCGGATTCGTGGCTGTGGGGTATCAGGGGCTGAACCTGGGATTCGTGAAAAACCTGGGCAACCGCACCAACAACCTCTTTCCGCAGGAATGGAGAATAAGGATGCAGAACGATGCATAGGTCTGGGGGCAGCCACACCTGGCCGCAAACCCATCCTAACCTTCCCCAAGGGACAACCCATCCTAACCTTCCCCAAGGGAAGGAACTGGTTACTCCGACTAAATGGTGTCAGCCCACAGCGGAAATAGTTGTGCAAGGTAACCTGCATCTCCCCTATGGGGGAGAACGAGAGGGGGCTGAAGTGATTGGCAGAGTAATTTGTCGTGATAGGAGAAAAGAATACTGGCATCAGCCCCCACCTAGCCTCCCCCGTAGGGGAGGGACAGATACCATTGGCAGACTGACTGTCATCGGTTTGTCACTAACAAGAGTAATCTGCATCGTCCCAAAGTGGAAATAACAATGCAAGAGTAATCTGCATCGTCCCAAAGAGGAAATAACAGCGCGAGGTAACCTGCATCGCCACAAGTGGAAATAACAACGCGAGGTAACCTGCATCGCCCCTACGGGGGAGAACGAGAGGGGGCTGATGTTCATTGGCTGAAATCATTGGCTGATGTCGTCTGGAAGCAGCGAGCACCATAGTGCTCCAAATCCTGCAAAATCCAAACCGAATCGAAGACTCATTGGCAAAATAATATCAAAGAAAAAAAATCCGTGAAGACCAATCCGTGTAAAGTCCGTGATATCCGTGTTTTTTCTTTGATTTGTCCACGCCGAAGGCTGTGGACACGATGTCAAAGGAGGGAAAGGATTCCAGTGTGAAAGCATATAGTGTCCATCAGCCTTCGGCGATGGCCACAGGTCAAAAAAAACAAAACACAGATAACACCGAGGAACACGGATTAATCTTTCACGGATTATTTTTTGACCTGAAATCTTTGGATTTCTATATGGATTTCAGAGGATTTGCGAGTGCTTGGGGCACTCCCCCATTCAACAAATGAGAGATTTGCAAAACTTGAATAAGTAACATATATAATACATACGACAAACCTAACAAAAAAAACATAATTATGCTGACAGCAACTGAAATACAGGAGAAAGTGAACGCATACATCGCATCACTGCCCTACGAGAGAAAACCAAAGTCGCTCTACGACCCGATAGAATACGTGCTCGCCGCCGGCGGAAAACGCATACGCCCGTCGTTCGTGCTCATGGCATACAACCTCTTCCACGACGACGTGGACAGAATACTGCCCGTGGCTACGGCACTGGAGACCTACCACAACTACACACTGCTACACGACGACCTCATGGACAAGGCGGACATGAGGCGTGGCCGTCCCACCGTACACAAGAAATGGGACGACAACACGGCGATCCTCTCCGGCGACACAATGCTCGTATTGGCTTACGAACACCTGGCGAAATGCGACACCAAATATCTCAAGCCCGCACTCGACCTCTTCACCGAAACGGCACTGGAGGTGAGCGAAGGACAGCAGTTCGACATGGAATTCGAAACGCGCAACGATGTGGCTGAGGAGGAATACATCGAGATGATACGGCTGAAGACGAGCGTATTGCTGGCTTGCGCACTCAAGATGGGTGCCGTGGTGGCAGGGGCTTCGGATGCCGACGCCAACGCTCTGTATGCCTTCGGAGAGAAGGTGGGACTGGCGTTCCAACTGCAGGACGACCTGCTCGACGTGTATGGCGACCCGAAGGTATTCGGAAAGGCTATCGGCGGCGACATCACATCAAACAAGAAGACCTTCATGCTCATCAACGCCTTCAACAGAGCCGATGCCGGGACGCGTGCCGAACTGGAGAGATGGACCACGGCGACGGAATTCGATCCGGCGGAGAAGATTGCTGCCGTGACGGAGATTTACAACAGGCTCGGAATCGACAAGCTCGCCGAACAGAGGATAAAGGAATACTTCGAACAGAGCAGACAGCATCTCGACGAGCTCTCGGTGAGCGACGACCGCAAGGCGGTGTTGCGCGAATACACCGAGAGAATGATGAACAGAAAGAAATAACGAAACACCCACAAAAAGAGAGGAAATGCCATACAGAAGACTCCCCAATACCGACAAGTCGAGACTCAGTGCACTGAAGACGCTGCTCGACAACAACGACATATACATGGTCCGCGACAGGTTTCTGGAATGGAAAGACATAAACCAGGCGCGCACCTGCTACGACAAGCTGCTCACGGCAGTGACGCAATACGAGGTGGACAAAAAGGCGCAATGGCGGAGCGGAACGAAAATAGACCAGCTGCAGAAAAAGGCTTACATGTATGAGAGCCACTTCATGCAGGTGTTGCTCATGGCTGTGACAAGAGGGGAGATAAAGCGCTCTAACCTGAAACTCTACGGACTGGAGGAGACCGCCACCATGATTCCAGTGGACAACAGCATAGGGTCGATAACGGAATGGGGACCGAAAATCATCAGCGGAGAGAAAAACCGCGTGAAGAAGGGTGGCAGACCGATTTACAACCCCACGATAGGAATGGTGGAGACCCACTTTGACATCTTCAAGGAGGCTTACGACAAGCAGAAGGCGCTGCAGAAACGCACAAGCGAAATGGAGCAACGGCTCAAGGAGATACGACCCGAAATCGACGAACTGATACTGCGCATCTGGGACCAGATAGAGGCGCACTTCAGCGAGGAGGGAAAACTCGTGATAGACCGAGTGGCCGACTGTGAGCGCTTCGGCATACGCTACTACATGCGCCGCAAGGAGAAACGCAAGATGCAGGAGAAGGAAAAGGAAAACAAACAGGAGAATGAACAATGATTGACACGCATACTCATATCGACGGCGAGGAATTCGCCGAAGACCGTCCGCTGGCCATACAGCGGGCAAAGGAGGCCGGAGTGGAGAAAATCTTCGTGCCGGCAATCGACCTCAAGAGCATCGGCAGCGTGGTGGACACATGCCGGCAGTTTCCGGGCTACGCCTACCCCATGATAGGGCTTCATCCGGAGGAGGTGAAAGAGGACTGGAAAGACGCAGTAGGCCAGATGCACCGGATTCTCGACGAGCAGCGGCAGAAAGCACCGTCAGCAGACAACCCTCCGTTCATCGCCATCGGTGAGGTGGGACTGGACTTCTATTGGAGCCGCGAATTCGAGAAGGAGCAACTGGAGGCTTTCGAGGAGCAGGTGAGATGGTCGATAGAGGCCGACCTGCCGCTGATGATACACTGCCGCAAGGCACAAAACGAGATGGTGGGAATATTACGACGCTACGAACGGGAACTGCGCCGCGGAGGAGTGTTCCACTGCTTCACGGGCAACGAGCGGGAGGCAGAACAGCTGCTGTCGTTCGGCAATTTCAACATCGGCATCGGCGGTGTGCTGACATTCAAGAAGAGCCATCTGCCTGAAGTGGTGCCCCACATCCCACTCGACCGCATCGTGCTCGAGACCGACGCTCCATACATGGCTCCTGTGCCGATGCGCGGCAAGCGCAACGAGAGCGCCTATGTGGCATACGTCAGAGACCGCCTCGCCCTCGCCTACGGCATCTCCCCCGAGGAAATAGACCGCCACACCACAGCAAACGCCATGAGGATGTTCCTGCCGGAAGGATAGAACGACATGAAGATGTTTCTGCCAGAAGTATAGAACGCCATGAGGATGTTTCTGACGGAAGGATACTATAGAAATCCCCCGACCTGTCCCAGAATGGACAGAATCGGGGGATTTTATTATAGGCAGGTATCAGGTTATGTGAACACAAAAGGATGCAGCTACCTGCCTTGTTTTCTTATCAGCCGAGCAGAGGTTATGGCACTACCACCTTGACTGTCTTCTCTCCTGCCTTCACGATATACACGCCGGGAGCAAGGCTGACGGCATGACGGCCAGCCGGAACAGTTGCCACTGTCTTGCCCTGCATGTCGTATACATCAGCTGAGTCATAGTCTGTAGACAATGAGATGCTGCCGTGGGCCACTCTGATATCAAGGGCGTTGCTGCCGGTTGGGATACTGCCGACAGCGGATTCCGTGCCATCCACATACACACGGTCTGAAGTTTCAGATACATAGTTTGTGTAATCCTTGGTCCTCATCGCCGTAACATCATAGGCATAAGTATATTGCGGGTCGAGGTCCGTCACTTCGAAACCGCTTCCTGTCGGATACTTCACCGAATATGGAGCTATGAGAGTCTCGCCCTTGCGCACATTCTGACGGATAGTGACCTCGTCGATGAAGAAAGGCTGACCATACATACTCATGAATGCGAGGATGACGTTCTCACGCAGATCTTTGTTGTCGGTAGCGTCGAAATGGATAGTGGCAGATGTCATTCCCGTGCCATTCAGCGTCAGCGGCATGATGCGATGGTCGGTGGCAACATTGTCGGTGTAGTCTTTCATGAGCATCACGAAGAGCGTGTCGCTGGCAAACGTGTTGTATGCCTTCACGTCTACATCAAACGCTCCGCCGTCGCAGGTGAGGTCGAGGTGCGGCGATGTAACGAGTCCTGCCAGTCCCATCCACACATTGGTCTGCTGTGCTCCTGCCATTCCATCAGCCAGATAAGGCAGCTGCAGGAGCCATTCGGTAGTGGTGTATCCGTTTTCAGCCAGGTTGAACACATAAGTGTATGGGTTAAAAGGATTGTCGGTGGTGCCCTGGTCAATCTTGTTGAAGTTCTCGCTCAGCACCACCACATTCTGAATGTCCTCTTTGGGCTGCAGCACCTTCATGACGTTGAGCTTGTATCTGTCGGCATTGTTCAGCTCCGTCCAGTTTGCCGTGAACGAGGTTTCTGTGACATTCGTTGCCTCCTTTGCCTCCACCTTCACTCCGAGAATGCCGTCTACCCACATGTCAGGCGATGGCTTCGACACCACGCTTCCGTTCTTGGCTCTCACATTGTAGAAATATTCATAGTTGGGGTCGATGTCCATGGTGTAGCAGGTGTCGGTCAGTTCCTTGTCGAGCTGGGTCACCGGCACTCGCTGTGTGGCATAGTCTATCTTCACGTCGTCGATGGCGAAGTCGACGGAGTTTTTCTGTATGAAGAAGAACTTCACCCTTGTCATCCCTTCTCCTATCTGCTCTGATGTGAACGAGTATTGTCCGCCTTCGGCCTGCATATAGTAGTTTGGCATATTGGCGATAGGTATCCATCCGTCTTTCTCGTTGTATACGGCTACCTGCACCAATGAGTAGGTATAGTCGGTTTCATTCTCCATATTACTCGGTTTCACCCAGAACGAGAGTGATGTTATAGGAGCCGGAGTCTCCGGCGAAACTATCTCGTCGCCCACGGCATCCAGACAGAGCGACAATGGGGCCGAACTGTAGTTGCCCTCGGATGTGTATACATCCTGTGAGCCTTGTGCCGACAGATTGATAGTCCATCCCTCTGGATAGCCGGGGTTGTCCTGGTTTATGGTCTTGCCATCGGCGTTGATGTTGATACCGTCGAAATTCTCCGACAGGGTGCCTGGCTCCACACTGTGTTCCGGCATCTCCTTGCGGTATACGTTGAGGAGATACGAACTCGCCGTCGTAGTGGGGCTCCAGCGGGCTGTAAACGAGGTGGAAGAGTTGTTTACAGGCTGCAGCACCTGTGGCGTCGGTATCTTGTTGGCCTTGCGCGTCACCACGATATCGTCGAGCAGGAGGTCTACCTCCTCGGCAGAAAACTGGAATATATTGTTGGGATTGAATGTGGCCTGGTCGGTGGCGAAGGTGAATTCCTGCCACTGGTCGGAAATATCAAAATTGCGGTCGTCAACGGGACCTTCGTTGTTGTCGCACAGTGCCACACGGATGACTCCCTCGTCGCCGGCTTTCAGACATCTGGCGCGGAACTTCAGCACTACGTCTCCGCTGAGTTCCATCTCCGGCGTGCTTATGAATCCTCCTGCAAGACCACCGTATTCCGACTCATACATGCGTAGCGCACATGCCTGTCCTGCCTGGTATACCTCATTGCCGGTCCAGCCCTTCGTTCCCATGAGGTCTGCCGGCAGCGCATAGTTCACGCTGCTTCCTCCGAGCATCTCGGTGTCGGGTTCGGCGTTGGTGCCTGCTGTCCATTTGTCAAAATGCTGGTCTACAACTGTCTTGGTGGGAATCTCGTCGTCTGCACGGTTTGGCAGACTGTGGCATTCTGATGTTCTCGGCATTGCTTTCATTGCCGCTCGGGCAAACTTGCCCATCGGTGTTTTCTGGGCGTAGGATACTGACGGCAGAAGCATTAGAGAACACAACGTCGCCGAAATAATCATGTGGATATTCCTCATAGATGACATGTTTTTTAAAAGGCAGCACTGCAAATAAATATGTCTTAAAACCCTAATTAGCATAGAAGCATCAGCCTGCCACAATGCTGCCACAAAGCAGGCGACTTTTCCAAAACCGCGCCAAAAATAGTAAAATTATCCCACCTTGCAAATTATTGTAGACAAATTCTTCCTTTATGTCATCAAAATACCAACTTTTGCAAAATAGAGGTTTCAGATGCGACTTTAACCCAAATCGGTCGTTAGGGCTTGCTTGGATTTTGCTCTTTTAGAAGAGTGGATTTTTGTTTGACTTTTAATGAGTAATAGCTAGCTATTGCGAATTATGCTCATGAAGAGTGAGTTCTGAAGGTGTTCACATGTCTGGTATATGACACAATCGAGTAGGAGGTAAACACTAATCACAGATGTTTATCTCCTATTTTCATGTTTACCGACCTCTCACACCACCGTACATGCGGTT
>OGQO01000232.1_pt1 | contig 59562 bp, 105 predicted proteins | sample 1553241 | NCBI WGS metagenome assembly OGQO01 (sample SAMEA2579933, study PRJEB22360) | human gut metagenome | biome: human gut; feature: human-associated habitat; material: faeces | place: Denmark | collected 2008/2010
CTACTATATATATAATGTATTTATAAATGTATTTACTAAATAAATTTCCCTATTACATTTATAAAGTAGATTTTCTTTACTATTCTCTCTAAATTTTTCCCTACAAGATATATAAAAATTTTTTTCTAATCTATCTTCTATCCATTTTATATTGAAAAGGTAGAAATCCCATAATAAAAATATTCAAATTTTGATTTAGTCTAGAAGTAGACTTAGTAGTAGAATTGAAACTGCGCGGGCTCCATGGGTTTGCTTGATGGAAATTTGATTGCTTCGCGCGGGCTCCATAGATTTACTCAATGGAAGTTCTATATAGGCTTCGCGCGAGGCACTAAATGTAGTGATGATACATTTTTATGGAGGGCGCGCAAGTATCTCTTTCTAAAAAACAAAAAAGGAGAGCAATCTCTTGCTCTCCATACACCACTGGCTCAAGGTGAAACTTTCAACTTCCGCCCATCCACAACTCTATCTCTCTTTCTACGCCAGCTTTCCAAAAACAATCTATATTCCAGCCACTTACAGAAAGCAACATACTGTGCGTCATTCAACTCTCCATCAACCCATTGCACGCAGTCTTCCATACTTGCCTTGAAACTTCCATCCACATATCCGTGGAAGTAGTTGCCCTCTTTGTCAATGTATACTACGCTATCTTTATAACTTGGATTCGTGCTCATACTCTCTCTCCTTTTCAAGTTTAGCATAATATATGTCTAACTCACAAAAAGTGCCTTGCCAGTGAGGGCACAGTGTATCTGGTGCCGTGCACGGTCCATAACCATAATCACAACTACTCATACTCAACCTTCCGGAATAAAGACCGTAATACCCGCGCCACAAATTTTCATTCCATCTATCGTTTCTACATAGGGAAGACCGTGGTTTGTAGCATAATGAATAATATCGTATCTCTCTCCATTGACAATCGCATATCCAATCGGCTCGCGCATTTTGGGTTCAGAAGGTTTGGAAGAATTATCAGAACCTCTGGTGAGGGTGCATATTGAGAGAATAATCAGCACCACACTAATCACAATAAGCACACCACTTATAAATTTCCGCATTCTTCCGCTTCCTTCTTTCCAACCTCAATTGCTTCTCGGAATTGTGCTTCACGCGCACTACGAATCAGTCCAACGGGTTCATGCATAGACGTCAAAAAATTCGTTCCAGCATCAACTAAATCCTTTAAGCAATCTTGCAAACGTAAGTTCTCTTCTTTCAACTTATGATATTCTGATGCAAGAAAACTGCATTGTTCTTGGGCATCGCGCAATCGGAAAGAAGCCTCTTCAAATCGGTCTATCCACATCTTTACACGAAGCGCTTCAATCGACTTCTCCATTTGCTTTCTCCTCCAATACCCAGATATCTCCACGTTGCTCAATTACATTATACTTCTCATAGAGTTCCACAAAGCTCACATTACTATCAATCGTACATTCATATTGCGTTATTCTCTTTGGGGCAACTGTTTTCCCTACCACCAGGAATATAAAGATTAGAACCAAAGTGCAGGCAAATCCAATACCACCAATATTTATTTTCTTTTGAGTATCCCCAGTGAGTAGTCCAATAAAGAAAACTGCCATAGCAAATGCGCACAGTAGTATACATATAAGTGCCCAATCAGGCAACCGTGTCCGTTCAATTACATTCAGAACAATTACTCCATCCATTGCAGTTCTCCTTCCTAGTTTCATTAGTCATATAATAGTATAATGCAAAATCTACTCTATTTTGACAGGCATAGCACTCACATCGTGTTTCCGAGGTAGGCAGTGAAGTCTTTCTAAAGGGGCAACTATAATTATGACACTCACTACTTACAACGTATTCCATTCACTACACCCTCCATTATTTTTCCAAACACACCGCGCGCACAGCATAGATTTGAAGCATTCTTTATGAATGGCTCGCGCGAAAAGAGCATCAATCATTCTCTTCATCTATCATATCCTCTTCACCAGGCTCTTTGGAATAATACATCAGCATACTATTCATATACCTCACTGCATCAGATACACCATTGATGTAAGCGAACTTCGCGCGAACCATTTTCTCATCTCCGCCAGCATACCCGCGCCAAGAAATAGTGTCATCTACGAGAACTTCAAAGCAGTAATCACGAAGTTCTTTATAAAGCACATCAAGGCTTATCTTCTTTTCTTGCTTCATACTTCCTCCCACTCTTCCACTTCAATGGTTTTTGTATACTTATGTAGTCTAACTTCCACTGGGCGCGTATCCCATACAATAGTATCCTGGTATTCCGTCAAACCGCAATCATAACCAATACGGAAGAATCTCTCACCGTAGTCTATCGTGTCAAGTACCACAATCACATCAACAGGATAAGTCCAGCGTCCAGCTTCTTCAGGATAACCTATCTCCTTATAGAAATAATATTCCATAAGATACCGATTATCATCTTCTGTCCACTCATAAGACTGGTCAAAAATCTTCACAAGTATCTCATCTGGCGCGAGGCCATCAATCCCACTTTTACGTTCAGTCCAAAGTCCCATCACGCGCGCCTCAAAGAAAACATACAATCCATTGCTTCTTCCAAAGAGTTTGTAAAGTAAGACTTACAAAGCAACTGGTCATAAACTTCCCATCGTCCCGGATGTTCAAGAGTATGAGCATTCTTTGTAATCCATACATCATTATCGCTATTATAAATACAAGTATCTTCTGCATCGCTCGAATTGAAGAACCATTGTGCGGCTTCCACAAAATCATCGAATGTTTTACTATTATCAAAGTAATCCTTACGGAAATAAATCATTTATCTTCTTCCTCCCGAGTAAGCAAATAATCCACTGCCTGATAGATGGAGAATGTACACAATTCATCCCCACCATCATCGTGTGAAAGAACATATACACTGGGGTTCTTTGCCACCTTGGTCAAAGTAAGTCCAGTATCTTCATTATAAATATATTTTCCATCATTATGGGCAAGAAACTTATCAGCAAGAGCAACAAGCTCATCATAGTCTTCCATATTTTCATCATACTCTTTAGTAAAATAAACCATAAATCAAACTCCTCTCTACTCAGCGCGAGCACCATAAATTTACTTCATCTTCTTCTCGGCACAACCATTCTTAGTTGCCAATGAAAATCCATTTCTCTTACTACAATCATAGGAAGAAATGGTTCTCTTTCCAGTCTTATCTCTATTCCCATAGAGCGGATGAAGATGCACACAACCCTTACAACACTTCGGATACTTCATTTTCTTCCCTCACTTTCTATATTTATTATACCATAAAAAATATAAAAAGTCAAAAAAGAAAAAGAGAGAAATCCCGTAGGACTTCTCTCTTTATTCTCAACTCAAGGTTCACTCGCCAGTAGTCTCACCGGCAACGACATAAGCAACGCGCTTCTTGCCGTCCACCTTCGTCTCAGCCTTGGCAATCTCACCAGACGCAATAGCATTCTTCGCAAGAACACTAACCTTCTGCGGGGACACACCAAGAGCCTCGGCAATGGCATCACGCACCAGAGGCTCGGTAGCTTCGCGCACAATACCAACAAGGGCTTCGCGCAGACGAGCATTCTCTTCCTGGGTGGCAAGCTCCTTAGCGGTAGGCTTACGGTCAGCCTCACGATTCTTCGCGTTGGTCTCATCAATCTTGGCGATGCGAGCCTCGGCAAATTCAGCCATCTCTTCGGCAGTGAACTCGGTGTCCTCTCCATGAAGCATCGCAAGGACGTTCTGGAAGAAGAGCTTCTGCGTGAGCTTCGGGGACTTTTCGGTAGTAGTAGTAGTAGTAGTAGTGGACATAGTTTTGTTTCCTTTCTGGGCTTTGCCCAATAAAATATTTTGTTCTTTCTTTATCTTATGTATATATTATACACTAAATTTTGGAAAACTTCAAATTTTCCTTATTTCTTATTTCTTATTTTCAATCCATAAGTTCCATCTCACACTGGCAAGCAAATGCTTTCTCTGTCTGCCGGATAATACTGCTTCCATATGAATTACGTGTCAGTGCGAAGAACTCTTCAGGTGTCAGTTCATCGTGGTCAATATCAATATGATGTTGCCAAACGAACTCTCGTCGCCCCTGCTCACAACTTCCAGTGAGACGATGATGCCACGAGAAAAAATCCATCACTGGACGCTTGATACCAGGCTTGAACTCTTTGCAGAACACCTCTATGCGTTTCTCCGTAGGCATATTATCAAAGAGCTTTTCCAACAGCGCTCTCCACGCCTCGTGGAGTGTCTCGCCGTGGGCGAACGTATTGCCCTGCTTGCAGATGAATGTAGGAGCAAGCGACAAATCAGTGCGGACAATGAAGCCCTTGGCAACGTTGCCGATGATGCGCGTGAGAATCGTCGGTACGTCATCAATCATATCAACCAGCTGACCATTCAGGGATTTCAAGCCGTAAATGGGATCGAGACTATAACCGTAACCAGAACCATCACCACAGCCATAACTAACGCTGGAGCCAGAGCCATACCTGAGAATAGAACTATCACCAAGGCCGTCGCCATCACAGAAACCATAGCCGGAACCGTCACCTTTGCCATAACCGTCGTCATAGCCGTCACCGTAATCGAAAAAATCCGTATGGAGGAAAGCCTCCCGCGTCAGCATCTCCATTCGCGCACCGCCTTGATGCTAGCTTCAGCCTTTTCTGTGCAAGGAATAATTTCAATAGCATCAAGGACTGTAATCTCCTTCACCGATGCGGGGAACTTGCAATCATTCGGCTTGCTTGTGCCGTCAATAGCGAGCTGGGAAATGCTTGCCGCGCCGTCCCAATACCAGATACGGCGACAATCGGTAAGTTGAACTTCCCGTCCTTCTCTAGCAGTAAGAGTTCCGGCAAATACCCCAGAGTGATTTCCACGAACGATGACGTACTTTCCAATATTAGTTTCTTTCATTTTTACTATCCCTTTCCTTATTATCCCACTTACATATCTCAATCTACAAGTTCCGCTTCGCGCATCCACACAGCACCATCTATGTAATGCTCTCGCGCAAGGTCTTTCAGGTCGTCAATGATAGTTTCATAAACGTGTTCAACACTGTCAGTATCAAGCCCGTCTCTAATTTCTGCAAGATTATCTGCAAGAAGCTCAACATAATGACGCAATACCTGCCGATATGCAGAGCCTTCAGTGGAACACACCTCTGTATCTCCACCCTCGTATTCAACAACCCAAACCTTTTTCTTATCCATACCTCATCCTCACTTTCTATATATATTATACACTAAATTTTTTGAAAAGTCAAAATGCAGATCTGAATTACTCATGCGAACATTCATCAATTTCATCCATCAAATGTTCAGCTTGAGCAGAGAGATAATAACGAGACTGACGCATTGATGGGCAGTAGTAGGATACAATAAATCCCTTACGCTCAAGCCATCGAAGAGTATTCTTTACCTCGATGTGGTTTACATAACCTAGCCGCGTAAAGACTCCGGCAAAGACTTCGGTAAATGTCGGGTCAGCGCCCGCGTAATCAATGATGCGAAGAATGTCGCTAGTGATTGAACTCATTATCTCTCCCTCACTTTCTATATATATTATATACTAAAATTAAGAAAAAATCAAAATTTATTTATTCCCTATTCTCAATCAATAAATTCTACTTTATACATACACACAATATCTTCTATATAACGGCTTCGCGCGAGAGTCTTCAGATCATAAATGGCAGTTTCATAAACACGAATGACATCATCTAAATTCGACTTATTTCTAGTCTTTTCGAAACTTTTTGTCAGAAGGTCGGTATAACACTGTAATGCCTTGCGATATGCAGAGCCCTCCGTGGAACACACCGTCATTTTCCCATTTGCGTCATCTTTAACAATCCAAACTTCTTTATTATCCATATTTCACCCTCACTCTATATATTATATACTAAATTTAGGAAAAAAATCAAAATTTAGATTACGACTTTAGCATTAGGCAAAGGCTCAACTTGCTCATTTAATGGGAAGCAAGCTAGCAAACCAGTCTCCAATATAACGGCATTAAAATCTCCACCCTCAGTAAAAGGAATTTTGATAAAGATAGCGTTATTCCTAACCTTAGATCGGAAGCAGTCTCCCCATTTTAAGTCTCTAAAAGGAATGGTGGTTTCTAGCTTAGAACTCATTTTCATAGCTTACTTATTTACTAATGTCATATTAGGAAGAAACTCTACTTCTTCCATCTCACCGAAACGTTCAAACTCTCCATTAGACAAATAAACCGCATTCAACATCGAACAATCAGACCGAAATACATCCGCAGTCTTCATCATAATTGCTTCGGCCCGCGCGTCAATTCCGCGGAACAAATCACCAGCCTTTAAGTCTCGAAATCGAACAATAGATTTCTTATTACATTCAATTTTCATCATTTCACCTCAAAAACTAACAGTCGCATCAGGACAAAAAGTTACTCCTTCATAAGCATCAATATTTTCAAAATTTCCATTTGCCAAATTCACAGCATTACAAGCAAATTGAGGAGCATCAGGGTTAGCACGATTAGCCATAGGCACATAACATGTACCTACTTTCATATAAATATCAGTTCCTTTTCGGAAACAATCACCTTTTTTGAGAACACAAAAACTACACCGATTTTTATTTACTTCTTGAACTTTCATTCTTCACTTACTCTCCTTGCCATAATAAGTTTCAACCCATAACCATCAAGCTCGCTCACAATAACACCTTCTGGTGAGGAGGAATGGATAAATTTTCCATCACCAATATATATTCCTGTATGGAAGATATTCCACTTACTGCGTCCAAAGCACAAAATATCGCCAGGCGCATAGTCTTCTACTTCTTTACCTTCAAAAGCCTGAATTTGGGTGGTGCGTCCAATGGAGTAGCCTGCATCTTCGTAAGCTTTCTGGACAAAACCACTACAATCCATACCTTTATCAGTGGTTCCACCCCATTTATAGGGGACACCAAGATAGGCTTCTGCACTTTCTACAATAGAGGTATCACCCGAAGGCGTAAAAGTAGAAGTAGGAGTAGGAGTTAGTGTAGTAGTAGTCGGCTCGCTAGGCGCGGGCTCCATTGGCTTATTGAATGGAGTAGCTACCGGAGCAATAGGCACAGGTGTTGCATCAATAGTAATTGTGTAGTCTTGCTTATGGTCAATAGACACATACTCACTCAACACATACCCAGTCTTTCCATTCCAACCAACTTCATACCATTGGTTATATCGTCCATATACACAAAGCTCTGTCCCCACACTAAGTGTTGTATAACTACTCGCATTATAGCTTGGCCCACTATACAATGTTGTCTCACTAACCACATATCCATTAGGCTCATTTGTGGCTCGCGCACTAGTAATCAAATACGACAACAGAACTACAATCAGTAGCCCGATTACAATCCATTTATATTTCTTTCTATCCATATTTCCTTTCTACTTACTTCGCGCGGGCTACATAAATTCCATTCATAAAATCTATGCTACCCGCGCCCTGTAAGTCAATCACTAATTGGTGCCCAATGGCCTTTATCGCATTCACAAGAAGGGCAGTGGCACTGGCAGTTGCCCTCAACCCACTCATATCCTTGAGCTTCCATGCGTTTGCTTTTTACTTCCATACATATAAAAGGAAGGCCAAAAAGTATAGCGCATAGACAAATATAAGCCATGATAATAGAAATAAGTCGCAAATTTTCTCTATCCATAGATTAGAAACTCACAAACTTTTTCTTGAGGCATCGAGTGCACTGATAGCGTTTCCCCTCCCAGGACTTACCAGTCCAAATATCAAAGCCATTATAGTCATCGACTTCAACAAAATCATGTCCTCTATCAGGAGGGCAAATAAGGTTTTCAAGCTGTTCAATACGATTTTCCATTTTGATGTAATGCTCTTTTGAAATAAACATTTTTATTCCCCCAATATTTCTTTCAATTTCATTTCAATATCGTCCAAATAAGAAATATACTATAAATTTATACCGTGCTCCTGACAAAAAACTGCTTTTATAGTATCATGTTTCAAAGTTATCTAAAAAGCCTCTGCTCCAAAATAAGTATTTTCTTTATAATGTTGCTCTCCTTGAAATTCAATGCATATATTATACTCAGGAAGATAAAAATCAAAAGGCAACATATCCTTGTCGAAACACTCAGGAAAACGTTTTTCTTTTTCAAAAAGAATCTTCCTGTCTGTAAGAAGTTGACTTATTTTATACTCCCCACGAGATTTAATGCACCCACATGATAAAGATTTCCCCTAACGAAGCGACGTCCCTAAAACCGAAGCTATAGTTCCACATTCACATTTGCAAATCCAATGAGTATGTCTATGATAATATTCATCTTTCTTTAGCACAGTCCATTTGCCATACTTATTCCCAGTCTCATCTATAAAATTTGGATTATGTCCTGCTTCGTTAATAGAACATCCACAAGAAATAATTGAACCATTCCTTAAATGCTTGGCGCTAACTGATGTAATTTTCCCGCAATCACATAAGCATTTCCAATAAACACCTGGATTATTATTGTCTCGTTCTAATACAAGAAGCTTCCCGTACCGATTGCCAGTTTCATCTATCAAAAAAGGTGACTACATTTTCACTCTCGGACTTTCTAATAGATTCTTAATCTGGATTTCTTTCTATAAGCAACCACAAGATTTGGTTTTTCCACGGCGCAAATTTATACCAGAAACAATAACTTCTTTTCCACATTCACATTTACATAGCCACTAAGCACCCTGCCCACCCATTGTGGGACTATACTCAAGTACCGTTAGTCTACCATACTTGTTGCCAGTTTCATCTATTATTCTACTCATATTTTATGCTCCATTTACCAAGATACTCTTCTTTCTTAACAATCACAGCTTCGTCTCTCCTTTTCAACCATTCTTTTCACATCACTCAAAAGCACTGGTGCATAATCCCAATGCTCTACACAAACACACGCGCCACCAAGCGAAATACTCCATTTAAGATTATTATGCACATGACCAAACAAATTGATTAGCTCACCACAATTATATTCTGTGATAATTGGCGCATGAGACAGCAACACATTTTTATCAATCACGATAGGTCTATCATAGACCTTATCGAACCCGCGCGCAACATACCAACCATTGGTATGATGGTCATGGTTCCCGCGAATGAGGTAAATCTTTCCGTTGAGTTTTTCTCGAAACTTAGAAATCTCTTCAGCTCTACCTAATGCAAAGTCTCCTAGGTGCCATACAATATCTTCTTTACCTACCACACTATTCCAACGATTGATAATGGTGCTATTCATCTCTTCCACATCTTTGAATGGTCGCGCGCAATAGTCGATAATATTGGTGTGGTTAAAGTGAGTGTCAGATATAATCCAAATCTTCTGACCCATCAGCACATTTCCTCTTTTCCGAGTTCGTCTACTGAAACAATAGTTCCATCAAGCTCTTCAACCAAAATATACTGCCCCTCATAGAGGAAAATACGCACACGACGAAATTTGGTAGGTCTATCTGTGAAATGCTCTTCCCACTGGTAGTCGTGGGTAATTGTACCATAGTGCATCACTTCATAAAGGTCTTTCATCAATTCACATACCACACTTTCTCAAAAATTTTCTTCCACTTTTCGGGGTTATCAATCTCATCCATAACCAAAGCACGCTCATCCTTATCAAGATTATCCCAATTGACACTCTTGATATTGTGCCAATCACTATGCGGATAGCACATAAATTCTATAATCTCCGAATAGTCGCAATACGAACCATTCTCAAGAATATAGGTATCAGTTTCCGCACTGAACATACCCTTATACACTTGGATAATTTTCACTTGCAACCTCCATCTTCTACCATCTGCCAGAGCAGTCCAAACTTCTGAATACGTTCGCGCCGAGCAGTAGAACGAATGAGCGGAAACCAACTAGGCACTTTGCTCACAGTCCGAATAGACAAGTAATCTCCCTCGTGTGGGAAGCAATCAAAAAACTCGTTGTCAGGAATGATGTTTCCTCGTTCATCAGCAAACACGCCAGCATCAAGAATACGAATTACTTTCATTTAATTTCCCTCCATCCATTAGAATTTATAATCGCGCGCATATTATCACGCCCAACTGGATTCATAGTGTGGAGATGGAATGTATAACCGGTATCCGGCAGTTGATGTTGCTCAAGCCACTTGAGAACCTCAATGTAATCTCCGCCATCCCACGCATAGCTTCCGGCATCGTGGTCAAGGTCGATATGAATAAAATCCACTTGACGCTGACGCTCATAAAACATAATCGCTACTTTAGCTTCACTTACACTACGCGCCCACAACCAGTTAGCGCCTGTCTTTGGAGGCTCGCGCAGGTCATCTACCCATAGAAACATTATTTTCTCCTTTCTCCAACTCTTTAGATATACGTTCATGAAGTTCATTAGCTTCACGCATTGCTTCTTCCTCTGCGCGTTTGCTTTGCTGACGAATATTTTCAATAAATCTATTCATTTCGCGCGCGCTTGCAAGGATATTGTCGTGCTTTTTCTTTTTCCGTCTCCACAAACGATACTTCATCTGATCACCATAGGTTTTGAACCTAATAGTAAATCTCTCGCCATCATTTTTATAGGTAAACCAAATATTATAATATTCATTGACCTTCCAATATTCAGAAGAAACATTATAAAAAGCAAGAAACTGATTGAAGGTAAGAGTAATGTCTTCTGAGTACGAGTCAATTTTTCGGAAATAGCGAAAGAAATCTTTGATGATTGCTTCGCGCTCACTGTTTGTATCAATCATGTCAACTACAGCATCAATAATATAAATTAGAAAACAAAACACCATCACCAAGAACAAAAGACCAAACACAACAGTAACCAATTCTTTTTCCCTCACTTTCTATATATATTATACACTAAATTTTCAAAAAAGTCAAAAAAATAGAGTCCGTCTACCAAAAAAGGTTCCGAACTCTACTTTTCAATGTCCAATTTATACTAATTTGTATACTTTCTCGCATCAATCTATACTTTCGGTGAACAAGTGATTTCCGGCAAAATTTTTCACATAAATTCTGCCTCAATTTTATACTTACTTCGCGCGCCTACCATCAAATCTTATCATTCATAACAGAAATTTCGGCGGCGATAAACAACAGCATAATAACCACCCAGAACATAACTTACTCCTTTACTATCTGCGCGAGCCATATCTTCACAGCTTCATTACAAGGAAGAACTTCGTTTCGCTGGCTCTGTTTACAAATCTCTCTTGCAGGGCAATCTTTGCAACCACCATCGCCCCAAACCTTCGACAGAAAATTTGCTAACCCTTTATAGGAGGCAATCTCAGAACGAAGTTTATCTTCATTCGTCATTACGTCATCACCCATAAATAAGTAGCCTTCTCCATTGCAGTTTCGACAAAATTCATTCTCATAGATGGTTATGCCATCATCACAATGGTATGGGCGCGAGATAACTCCTTTACCCATACACACGGGACAATACTTACTGGTCAACGTCCCCATTTTTTACCTCATCACGATGATTGAGAACGGCATCCATTTCATCTTCATCAACCCACATAGGCATCATTCCACCCATTGCAGAATTGCTATAATCATTCTCAACAGACACCACAAAACCACCATCCTCAACACTCACAATAGCATTGCGCCCATTGCGAGCAAGAATACGCAGATAAGTTGCCACATCCGCCCACATCGCATCTTCGGCCTTCGCAACAGTCTCTTCGTCGGAACTCCATCGAGAGGAAGTTCCATAATTATCACGACAAAAAGAAAAACTATTCATTTTTTATTCTCCTTCCATTTCTCTAAGGCTTCCTTAGAAGTAAATTTCCATTCATAGGTTACTAATTCAGGGGTTTCTCCACGCAGTTCCCAAAGTCTATCCAATACTTCTTCGCGCGGACGCCAAGTATTATCATCGACCAAAAGGTCAGATTTGGTAGCTCGCGCGAAAGAAAGCTTTACGTTCTTGGGGCACTCAATTCCTTCGGGCAGATATACTCCAATCATACGATTATGCCGGAAGGGATGCAACCCATTCATTGACGTATACTTCCAAAATTCAGTTCGCGCGAGTCCATCTTTCAACACTACAATATCAATGTAGCCTTGCTCTCCAAAGCCAATGAGCGATGCGAGTGTAGCATCTTTCAATCCTACTGCGCGCATACACCCGTCAACTTCTTCATAGTGAGGTTTCGATGTAGGGTCAACCACAGGAGCAGACTTAGTTGGCGCGGGCTCCTTCCAACTCTTTTGCGGTTGGCGGTAGATACGGATTTCTTTTTCTTTTCCTTTGAAGTCAATTATCGCATACTCTTTTCTATCTTTGGTATAGGGTCCGCGCAGAATAGAGTAGCCACGATAGGACGGCGCAACATAGAAATCAGCCATACATCTTTCCCTCACTTTCTATATATATTATACTATAAATTTATAGAAAAATCAATCTTTTTCTTTATGTAATTCTGTTGAAGCAAAATCTCGATACTTTGCCCATTTGCAGCTCTTCGCACAATATCCGTCGATCCAATACATATCACAACGGTCGCATAACTCAGTCAGCAATTCATTGAATACATTATAATCAATAAATCCATCCATAATTTACTCCTCAAAATCATCCTCATCTTCAAAGACACGGACATAATTCAACGTTTCAACTATCTTCTGTATCCAACCCGCAAAGCCTTTTGTGTTCGCGCAAGCTTCAAAGGGTCTCATCCCTACATTTTCAACATCATAGCATCTTTCTTTAGGGTCATACTTCAAAAAGCAAATGACGAAACAACTCTTATGATGTTTATCCCATTTGACAATCTCATATGTGTCATCCGCGCCAGCCAGCAAACGCAGTTCGTAGTCTTTGAATATCATTTCTTTTTTCTTCCCTGTGCTACAGAGTTCAACGTCAAAATGGTATAATACAACCATTTAGCAAATTCTGGCTCGCGCATACACTCTCCAAGAAGGATATAATCAACAATCTTTATATCATAACAAATATCTTGTTCATCCTTATCTTCTTGAAGAAAACAAATTATCTGCTTATGATCGTCATCATCGAACCTAAACACATCATAGTCATTATCTCCACTTCCGACCAGACGCGAAGGTAAAATTTTATATTTTTCAATTCCCATTTATATTACCTCTCAATCCCATAAATCATAAAAGTATTTATTGAAGAGAAGAAAGAAACGTCGCTTTGCAATTTCCATCTCTTTCCAAACTTCATCATACCACTTCATCAAGTCGTCTTTGTTTCCAGTTTCATCATATTTACAAGGCTTGGTATCATAGTATTGACTTTCATCCATTCGTTCAAGACAGTCAATCATCTCTTTGATGACGTTCTCCCAAGCCTGACGGTTCCACTCTTCATTTTTCGTTTCATCAATAATCTTATACCCAGCATGATACTTTAGATACTCTGTAAAAATATCTTTCGTCGTATCAATAAACCAAGCATTATAGTCCCAGCGAGCAATAGGACTATATCCATGCTTCAAAACATACCCTATTCTCCGGAAGAGGCAGGGAAACCTCTTTATATTCCTCCAACAAAACTTAGGCTTGTAAGGAAAAAGCCCATTCGTAATCTTGTTCCAACCCATCAGTTGCACTCCTTATATCCACCGTAATCCACAATCTTCGGCTTGCCATCAACAATTGTCCAATTTCTATTATGCAGGTCATCAATACCATAAAACTTGATGAACCGATATAATTCTTCAGTAAAGTCTTCCCCATATGCGTCAATCAGCATTCCACCAAGCACTTCGCCAATGGTATACTGATTGGGATGAAGAGACTTGAAGCGCTTCTTACTGTCCTCAGAGCAAGTCTTTGTCTTATCAAAAGCCACTCTCTTCTGCACATACACAGGGTGCGCGCATACTTCACCAAGCTTCTCAATTTCCAGAAAAGCCTCTTCTACACCCCACTCGCAAGCACGCGCATACAGCCAGGCCTCAGAACCGCAATAGTCATCTTCCTTAAAATCTACATCATTATCAAAGCGGTAGAAGCAACCCGCGCCAGTAAATTCCTCATGGAAATCTTCATACTCACAATTATCGCACCCATCGCAAGGGTCATCAATGTGAGGAACCTCACGCGCGCACTCCCACCAAGGACGCCCACTAGCATCTACTTTCTTCTGGATTTCTTCCCTGCGAATGGCGCACTGCTCTTCCCACTCTTTATACTTCGGGCACATCTCACAATGAATGCAAATATCACCGCTCTGTGTAGTGCCATTGAAAGGAACCTTCACGACATAATCGCAATCATCAGCAATAATAACCGCCTTAGATGCACCTTCTCTAACCATACCCTTCGAGCAAGTATGTTCATTATACTCATCATACCAAAGGGGCTTATTCATTGCATCATTGTCCTTAAAGAAACTCAGCGCAATGCCAGCACATTCCATCTTCTCAACGTCAGTCATAAATCAAAGCCCCTTTCTCATTTTCTATATATATTATACCATATCTTTTCAAAAATTTCAAATTTATAAAATAAAAGAGAGGGATATATAACCCCTCTCAAATAAGTTCTACTATAATATTCATCGCGCACAGCATAAGCCAGCCAATAGACCAACCAAGCTGGTTTCTATTTTTAGAATTTCGATATTCTAAAAAACTACTGAGCGCGCCATACATACACATTACAAACACAACCCAAAACATAATTGTACTCATTCGTCATTATCCTCATCATCAATTTTATCTATTCTTACAAGGTATGGATTCATTCTTTCTTCAATGACATACACATCATTCTCATTAGTTGCTTCTACTGTAAAATAAGATACAATCTGTTTCCAATTAGCATCCTTATCAATTTCTACAATCAATCTATCGCTTTTATTAGGAATGATTGACCTAATCAGATAATATAACGCGCCGGCGCCAATCACACATATACATACAAATATAAATATACTTTTGAAATATGCTAAGCGCGCGGTAAATATTGTCACAATACAAACTGCAACAGATAGAATTATCATAAGTAAATCCCACCGTCTTACAGTCTTTGCACCGACAATATGCACGCCTGGAAATTCTTTTTCAAAAGTAGTTTCAAAATCATCCATAGGCTTTCTCCTTATTTTATATGTATATTATACCATAAATTTTGAAATAAATCAAAATTATATTAAAGAACCAATAAGCGTCTGAAAAGACTTTAAAAAACTCATACTTATCTTAGTTCTTGCAAGCGCATCAGCTCTTTGTGTCTCCCACATTTCGGGCGTATATTCATCAAGAGCCAAATCCCCATAAAGTATAGGCACAGTATGAAGTTCAAAATTAAAATAATCTTGCGCTTCTTCCCATCCTATATCAATAGCATCTGCACTTATATTCAAAAAAAAAGAAAGTGGTATATATATCCCATCAAGAGCAAATAAATGAATACTGCTACTTGTAGAACCACTTATATCAGAGCACAAAGTTGCATAGTCATCAAATAAAAAATTAGCAATGACTTCACTCATTTGATTCATAAGATCCTGTTCCATGCCGGTCCCCGCACCAATCGCACCATCTCCGAATTGAATAAGAGAAGAAATTAGACTCCATACACCATTCTAACTTACACCAGGAATCATATTTAACATACGTTCAATATCTCCCATGCCCATTGCGGAACCTGCGCTAAATCCGCTAAAACTATCATTGAGAGTGTAATTCTTTGCGTTCACGTAAGCAATAAAATTATAACCTATCGAATTACTCGCTAAAAACTATGATGCCCCGTTAGTTGCAATAATGTTTTGTATACGTATACTTTCTTCATCGTCAGCTTTTTGCTCAGCAATAATCTCACTTTGCTTACTTAGAAAGTCTTGGGCATTCGCGCGAAAGAAAATCATAAAGTCGGCTTTCTATTGATTGCGCGCGCCAGTATGCATTACGCTAAAGTCAGGACCACTATTTACACTTGCAACCAGCTAACTCCAAATGATTTCAGCTAAATTACCTGCCGTAGATGCGCGCCCCACTACTTTAGAAACTTGTTTAGAAAGAACTTTACTTAAATCCTTAGTAGAAGTCTCTGCTTTCGCGGAAGCAGTAATAGATTTAGTAAGTGCATCGAGTAACCCATCAAAATTATACGTTTTCCATACCTATTGTAATATCTGATTATTCTACATATCTGCGCCGTATTTTTGGAGTTGGGCAACCATATCTCTATAAGCAGTATCCTGTTCCCAGCGCTAATTACCCGCTATAGCTTCTGGTGTATTCCAGCGCACATCAAACGCTTGACTAGACATCATATCTATAAGAGCATTATTTAATAAAGTTGGAAGCCAGTTATTTAGAGTACTCTCAACAAGTTGGACAAGATTATCACCAGTCATATTACTTGTTAACTCAGCCTATATCTGTTTATAATTTGCTTTCCATTGTTTTTCAAAATATGTTCCAAAGAACTGCGTCGCATCTATTTTTGCAAGAGCATTTCGTTTACCTTGCTTATTGGTATACTCTAAACGGTCTTTATTACGCTAATACACCGCATTAGTTTGTATTTGTGTATTAATAGCCCTAATCAGCCCATCATAAAAATACTACCCATTCACGACAGAAGCAGGAAAACTTATGCCCCAGGCATTTTGCAAAGCAGTAAGCTCTTTGTTTAACTCCACAGATGCTTGCGCACGAAGAGACCGCGATATATCTTTATTCTTCACTTTTCCAAGTATAGAAGACATTTCAAGTTGCCCCAATGAATGCTTATATAGTCCTCCAAGAGAAGGATTTACTAAAGCATCAGTTGCAAGGCGCTTATAGTATACAAAAGTACCTTGCTATCCAAAGGCATGCCATAGCTTGCCAGCCATACACTCACCACCTATAAGTTATTCTTCTAACTATAAGTAGATTTTGTATACTATATATTCTAAAAAAGAGGCTCGTTTGTACGAGCCTCCTGGAGATTAGTCATTCAAAAGGTCAGCCAGCCTACTAGCAGGCGACCGTTCAGATTTTTGTAGATGGACATATCCAAATAGGGGGTTTCCTTTCAATCGTTCAACCATAGTCTCAATACCCGCAGATTTTACAAAAGCTTCTCTATCTCGCTGGCGTACATCTGCATCAAACCATAACTGACTTCCAGTATCCAGACGACCAAGAAGCAGTTGGATATGTTGCTTAGTAAGGTTTTCTGCCTCTGAACATAGAATAACTGAATTGCGAATACTGCGCCCGCGCAAAAAGCCAAGAGGAATTACTTCCAAAAGACCCATTTCAATCATCTGTTCAACGGCCTCTGTCCCACCACAGTGGTCAGCAAAAGGCATTACATATGGCAACATTTTACTCTCGGAAGAGCCAGGCAACGCGCCAAGAGCATCAGTGTCTTTTACCTGTACATTATTACGTACCCAAGTAATTTTTTCAAACACACCAGCTTCTAGATCTTCCATAGCTTGTCCAATCAAGGCAATTGTCTTACCCGCGCCCCATGTTCCTGTAAGCAGTTTGACTGGGACATCTTTATTTTTCATCAAATCAAAAGCAATTCTTTGTTCTTGATTGCGTGGTTTCAACTTTTCTCCACGATTAGATGACATAGTGAGAAATGGAACACGAACGAAAATCCCATCAGTGGTATACCTAAAATAGTCCACTGGATTATCATCTTTATCTGTTGCTATAAGATACTCATTCACCAAAAATTCGGGCGCGTCCGCACCTAAATTTCCATTGGTATAGAGTTGGCTCAATGCTTCATCATTAAGTCTTATCGTCTTATAACCCAAATAATCCATAATTCATCTCTCCATAAAATAAAATAGCCCGCTATGCGGGCGTCCTCTAAATTGGACTCGAACCAATGGTTACCTTCTTACGTAAACTTGGGATGGTATGCATTACCACTTTGCTATTAGAGGATAGGCTCCCGTCCTCGCAGACGGGATGGGTATCTTTTTTCCGGCCATATACCTATGGCGCACATCACAACGTCGAATGCGCTATTCCGCTCTTTTCCGGATGTCACTCCATCTACATTACTGTTGAGGAGACCAACAGTGGAAGTCAACGTATCCTCCCATAGATACCACGTGTCACTCGGTATCTTAGTTTCCTAACGGTGGAAACCACCCGCTTCTCTTCGTGGTGGAAGAACCACGGCCCCTTCACGGATTCGAACCGCTCTCTCCGGCAACGATGCCGGTATTTTTCCTACTAAACTATTAGAGCATAGATGATAGAGAAGGCCCCTAGAAGACCCGTGCGCTTAGTGCTCTATCTGTTCACATTTATCACACTTTGTTATTCAAATGAAGGCTCTACCATTTGAATTTAGACCCATATTCATTTATATACCGCACCAAACCTTCAATATAGAAGTAATACCGTCATATTGGAACCATGGCCATCCGTGCGGTACTGGAGCCTTCGAGGTGAATTGAACACCTATCTTCGGGTTACAAATCCGAAGTAATAGCCATTATACTACGAAGGCATATATATTGGGTAGGGTCTCAACTCCTCCCAATATACATGATTGCAATCTCTTGGGCTTATTGCAAAAGCCCTCGATGCCAGCGGTGGGATTCGAACCCACTCAACACCAATCTCTGGCATATGGCGCGGAGCAATGAAAACGATTCATATAGCCTTACGACTACGCACTACTTAGCAGGTAGGCTCCAGACCTTCTGGATTTACTCCGCATATAAAATAGAATAGAGAGAACATTGCCGGCTTGTGCTCTGTTTTACCCGTATACAAGGCGTTCTCAAAGGTGCGACCCGCGTATCACCACGGAACAGGCTAACCCTACTATTCTATTCATGGCGAGCGCCCTCGGACTTGAACCGAGACACACCTTACGATGCTACTAATAGTTTTCAAGACTATTTCCTTAGCCAATTAGGATTAGACGCCCATTTAGTTGATTACACTTATATAAGACACATGAGGATGTTTCAAACATTTGTATGTTCTAATAATCCTGTGAGTATATATATCTTTTCTCTCTTGTTCCAAAGAACAATATTCACAAAGTTCCAAACAATTTCTATCCATCTCATTTTTGATACAATTTGGAGTTGTGACTATTGAAGAATTGCCCTTTCCGCCTTTTGCCCAAAGAAATTCATGCAACATTACCTGTTTCTGCGCATCTTGATGGTCTCGTGCAAGTTGAGTAAAAGCTTCAGAGGCTTGAGCAGTTGAACAAAAAATCTGACTCATTGCTCGCGCGGACCGCTCATACTTATCTTCCATTTTCAACTCATCAAGCACTTCATTCAGAGTCATCTGTCTTACCTTCGGTGCCACATTCACCAGTTGTGCGTAATCCATGGGTAAAGGAGTATGATACTGCGCTATCGCCCAAGGGTCTCGCGCATACATATCTGCAAGAGGATCAGGTCGGCGCACAGGCTTTGGAGTAGGATCATACCCACAAGAAACACACGCTGTCTCTCCCTCAGGCACATAACACCCACATTTTTCACAATACTTACTTTCGCGCCGACCCATAAATTTACTCCTTACTCAATATCCATCGGCTCAAGCGCACCAACATCATTCAGCACACCAGCCAGTTCATCAATTGCATTTTCCCACCGCTCACCAACATCATAAGCATAACCCTCAAGCTCGTGATACTCACGCTCGACATCTTCAATAATTTTATCAAAGTATGCCAGCTTCTTCTCGGCGCGCGCCTTACGCTTCATTGCTACCTTCACATTGGCTCGCGCGGAAGCAAGTCGCTTGCCCGTTTCAACGTCAAATTCATCGTGCTCACTGCATACAGCAACACCCTTTACAGTTTTGCCAGCATATGAAGTAAGTGCAATGACTTTCTTCTGCTCAGGGAGGATAATGAACTTGTACTTCTCAATAGGATAGGTTTCCATTTTAGTGTTTCCTTTCTTCTTTACTTTATGTATATATTATACAATAAATTTTAGAATTATTCAAATTATTGATTGATTGAACAAAAGATATATTAGGTCTTATATCTATCTTTCTGCGCTCCTGCCGAACGGAAATTAGCAGACTATCTTATAACCTACTTGAATTAAACGATTTGTTCAATCTATCTGGCAGGGATAGTTGGATTTGAACCAACGAAATGCAGGAGTCAAAGTCCTGTGCCTTACCGCTTGGCGATATCCCTATATAAATCAAGGCGCGTTTCCATAATATATTTTCAAAAAATATTTATATAATGTATTGCTGTTATGCGCCTTTATATCTTATTCAATAACCTACTTAGAACAACTTGAAGAAACTATCCAGCACCCTATCCAGTGCGCCTGTATAACTTATCGTCGCAGGTTCCGCATAGTCCTCATTGAACTTGCGAATATCCGCAAGAAGCTTTTTATACTGCTCACGAATGGCTTCCAGACGAGCTTTCTTTTCAGCCTGAAGCTTTTCCTTACGCTTGCGTTCACTAGCATGAGTTTCCTCACAAACAAGAGCTTCCGCTTCACTGCCATAGAACTTGCCACAATCATTACATTCAAAGAGTACCTTAGGCATAATATACCTCCTAAATTTTTGATATATGGTTGAAGATGTCCGATTTGAACGGCTCCGCCTGTACCCAAAACAGGAATGCTACCATTACACCACATCCTCAATATGAAAGGCAGTTTTTAGAAGTAAGACCCCAAGGAAAACTGCCAAACCCTACAAAGAAAAAGAGGAAACGAAACGGTTGGCCCAACAACCGTTCTGGCGGGAAATAAAGGAATTGAACCTTTCTTGCATTATAAATTATATTTTATGCCAATCTTCATCATTTATTTGTAGAATGTCTATTTTTCTAAAAGGTAAACCAAATTTTTTACACCATTTTCTAACGGCATTATCAGTTACACCATACATTCTACCAATTTCTACAAAAGAATATTCTCTAATTAAATTCTTTAACTACTCTCTATCTGGATATTCTTTTTCATTCCAGCGAAGTTTTAAAAAACATTCATAGCAAAAACCGTATTTATTTTTTGAAATCTCTTTCCCACAATTTTTACAATAACAATGCTTTTTTGTTTTGTTTTCGCGTAGCTCATTTGCAATTTGAAAATCAAAAATTTGATATTTTATTAAATCTTCTTTAGAGTATAGTCCGTCATGGATTTCTCTATGACAATTGGCACAAACTAAAATACATTTTGAGACTTCCTATAAATCCTTTTCTAAATCATGGCAAGTTCCTTTTGAAGAAATTCCATAATTTTTCTCTTCAGGATTAATATGATGAAATTCTAAAGCAGAATTAGTTCTATTATAGCCACAAATATTACATTTAGAACCACAAACTCTAATCAAATTTTCTTTTCTTCTTCGGCGATAATCACTGACCGCCTAACTTCTACTATCCATCTTTTGTTCCTTAACTTAATTGCATAAAATATAATTTATCATATTGATTAACTTAGCCTCCAGGCTTTCCCATAAAAGATGTTTTTATTTTAAGTAAGAACATCTTAACTTACTAAATGCTCAAAAAAATCGACGGCAGGTGGTAAACTGCCAATGGTACTTCCACTCAGATTCGAACTGAGACTACAATGGGTTTGAGCCATTCCCCTCTACCTATTGGGGTATGGAAGCATAGTGAGTGGTTTTCGGTCCTCCCAAGGGAACCACTCGAACCTCGAAACGTTTCTGCTGTTCATTTTTCGATACTTCCACTAAAAGAACAGACAAAGAAAAAGGTTGAGCTAGACATCTTTTCGACCTAACGCAGTCTGGAGTGAGACCCGCTCACGCATCTCTCCTTTGCGACCTCACAAGCTTTTTACGTCGTGAGTGAGATATTGGACGTAGATTATTCACTTATTGATTGCCAGAACTAGCTGACGTCTCAGGAGGATAACAATCTAACAAGTGGTAATCTATGGTGGATAGTAGAAGACTTGAACTTCTAACCTCTCGCGTGTAAGGCGAGCTCTCTTCCAGTTGAGATAACCATCCATAAATACAAGGCGCGGGCTAGATAATCTAGCGAAACTTGGGGTCAAGCCTACCGAGGTCGCTCGACAGTATCTATTATATCACATTCTTTTTTCAAAGATTGCAGTCCCGCGCCTTTATTTACTAAGGAGTACCAATCCAACAAAACATAAAACAAGACCCACAAAATAATTTTCGTGCTCTAGCCAACTGAGCTACCTGACATACCACGCAGGCTGTCTGAGGTGGACTCGAACCACCGACCACGGGATTATAAGTCCAAAAATATTAGAATGTTTGCTGTAAGGGTCTTTACTCAAAACTAACTAAAATCCAAACTTATCTAAGGTAAACTATCCAAGGCTCTAATAATTTTTATTTGCTTTACCAACTAAGCTATACGCAATTGCGCAATTGGAGTCGAACCAATAATACAATAGAATTATAAATCTATCGCTGTAAGAGCCTTCCACTATACGCTAAACTTATTCGTCTCGCGCCATATCTCTAAAGAAATTATATCCGCGTCCATCATCCTTACGAATTTTCGCACGAATAGAACGAACAGGATGATTGCCAGAACCCTGCTTGGGTTTCACTTTCCGCTTCGGCGGGGTGTAATGAGGATTACCACTACAATAGTGATTCTTACACTTGAAAGGACTAACCCCACAAGTTCCCATACAATCAAAATAAGCCATTAGATTTTCTTTCCTTTCTTCATCTTATGTATATATTATACACTAAATTTTCAGAAAATTCAAATTTTACTGGTGCCACCGGCGAGTTCGACCTCGCAATCCCTCGCGGGCGCAAGCTTCTAAGGCTTGTATGTATACTTTCCATCACGGTGGCATATAGATTAGAAATGACGTTCAAGAAGCAGTTTATAGTGAGTGGGCGTATACAAGCTAATATTATAATCTCGAATAATGCGTTCGCGCACATAGGGTAAGGTATATGCTTCAAAAAACACCACATCATATTTGACAGGACTATCCACATTATATTGCGCGAGCACTTCATTCATAGTAAACGGTACATAATTTTCTTCCACTTCTCGCGCCCAATTCTCGTCATATGGCGCCTTCAAAAGATAGTGAATACAATTTGCCCAATTAGAAATACGGCCTTGACGTTTTTCAAAAGAAGCAATCTTAGCAACATCATCGCGTGCATAAATGTTTTTGAGAACATCGATTGGTGTTTCTATATTACGGCATATATCTCGTATACCCATATCACGAATTGCAATATATTTTGCGCCAAGGTCAAAAATCATGCCCAGTTCAAAATCTGCATCTTCTTTCAACTGATAAGAATAGATTTCATGAATTACAGAAGAAAGAACAAGACAAGTCTCTTTCATTTCCGGCTCAAATATACTTTCTACAAAGCAAATAGGTGTATTTTTAGTTTTTTCTTTCGCGCGGGCTAGCATATCATCAGAAGCATCATAGCCAATAAGAGTCTGATAAGGATACTCTTCATTGATACGCAAAAGAAGAGACGCATCGGCGCATCCATAATCTACAATAGAATCTGTAGTATGTTTGACTTTATCCCAAAACCACATTTTATCCTCAATAGAGGATGACATTCGCGCATTATAGGTATCAAAATTAGTGATGTCCATTTGTCTCTTCCTTTCTAATATATCGGTAATATATGGAGATGCCAGTGGGACTTGAACCCAACATTACGACCGTGAAAGGGTCGTGACCTAGCCAATTAGTCGATGGCACCAAGTACGCTAACCATTATGTTCCATTGACCAGACTTCCCATAATGGCTAACTAGGCTGTAACCTCTAAAACGAAGATACCATCGCAGTGGTCAATTCCGAAATGGTTTCCGCGCAAGTAGAAGGATTTTCCTACTTTCGGAAAGACTTTCATTTGCCACTTGCAGCCCGCCAGAGGTGTGAAAGTCTATTGGTAGTCGTTTTATTTATTCTCTCAACGACCAAAAGAGAACAAAGAAGGAGGTAGGGGAAAAATGAATAATTAGCTTTTCAATTGCGGGAGCCAACATAGATGTTGGCTCTCACGCTCTATAACACTATGCTTTGAGTTAGGCTCTATTATAGGCGGAGCAAAGTCCAAGCTACTTACGCCATATTAGTGGAGGTAGATTACGGATTACATCCTTCCTCCCAAATGGTGGAGACACCCGGATTCGAACCGAGAACAGCAACTTATCTGGTTCTACGGGGTATAGGCCCGCTGTTTTTCATTAAACTATGTCTCCATCTTCTTTATATCTAAAGATGTAACCATGCGTTTGTTTATGCTCACCTCTACAAACCCCCGCAATAAGAGATGAGCTAAATCCTAATATTCTACCTGCTTCTCGTGTAGAAGGATAAGAAGCTATAAAATTCATCTCTAAATCAAATTGATTGACTTCTTTTGAAATAGAAGGACGATTTTTTTGAGAACCCAAACCACCGCAAGATAATTCAAAACGTTGTAAAATCTATTCTTTCTCAAGTGGTTCATAAGACCAAACTTTATTTAAGTAAGTATAAAGAATACCTCTACAAGCCATTGAAATACTACCATTCGAACCATTTATATCACGCTCAGCTTCACCAACAGAAGAATACTCTTTTATCAAATTACCTTCTTTGTCATAGACATAAACCTTTTTTTGAAATTTCTCCGACTTCCTTTTAGCAATATCATTATAAGAATTATTATAACTATATGTACACCATTCCAAATTATCTACACAATTATTCATAGGATTTTCATCCTTATGATTAACTATCGGTAAATTATTTGGGTTCGGTAGAAAAGTTTGAGCAACTAATCTATGAACGAAAAGGCAATGTTGCTTTCCATCTCGTTTTAGAGTAATACTCTCATAGCCTCGTGCGAACTACGTTTTACGAATCTTCTTAGTATACTTGCTATATACTCTACCTAAGTTTGAAATCATATAACCATCTTCAAACTCAGGAATATCTTTCCAAATTTCTTCCATATTTCCTACCTCCTAATAGGATAAAAATTGATTGATTGAGCTTATGTAGGAGCATATTATCTCATTAGTTAATTACTCTAATGCTACCTCAATCAAATAATAAACAAATCAAAAACTTACTTCGCCCGATGCTCCTTACAAACATACACCGCAGGATGTTCGCCCTTATTTGTACGATACAATGTTCCCTGCGCGCCGCACACACTACAAGAATGAACAATAACGGGTCGCGCGGAAAGTTCCGCCTGACGTGCGATGGAGGATTTAGAACCAGGCTTTGCAATGAAGTTATAGGCTTTCATATAACCTTTATTTGTAGACATAAATGTTTTCCTTTCTTTCTTTTGAAATAAACTCAAGACGCAAGTTTTTTTTGTTGGATTTGAACCAACTAATTCGTTTGTGCAGAACAAATTTTTACCCTATTAGGAATTGCTGTGTGCGCCTTTAGTATGGCAGGCCCGACTTCGACTCGAACGAGTATCAAGAGGGTTAGAGCCTCCTATGCTTACCGTTACACCACAGGCCTTCATCCACTTTCTGTATTTATTATACACTAAAATTTCCAGAAAGTCAAAATTCTAGGTAGCTTTTGAAGAATAAACTACCGAACCATGGAGGAGTATGTGGGAATTGAACCCACCGCGCCAGTTTGGAAGACTGGAATATTAGCCACTATACGAATACTCCATGGATGGTTTCATCCTCCGCGCGAGCACACCATCAACTCTACGCCCTGCATATCTAACCATTATCTTTTTCCTTACTCTTATAGGACTTATTATTATTTTACATCTTCTAATTACTTTCTATGCAACCTATAATTTCTGAGGTAAAGACAACCTACGCATTTAGAAACTGGAAGCGCGCCATTTGGTGGTCGTTTTATACAGCAACGACCAAACTGAACGATGGGATTGTACTTCTCCCTTTACAATATTCTGCACTCGCCCGCGCAGGAGCTTTATATTTCACAAAAGCACTAAAACCTAGTCAATTTCTCGTAATCGACCTAACGCTTAGGGCATTGACACAGCCTAAGACGCGAGCTTTTCACGACTGCCAGCGGAAGCTCACTCCCAGCGTAGCTTCTTGCTGGATAGGGTACATTTTACGCTACGAACCCTTCACATAAGCGGGATAACTATCGCCGTGCCTGCGGGAAGATTTTGGGACTTCCGACCCGTTACGTGTTCGTTAGGAGACCGTTACCAAAAACCCCATAGAGGTTCATCCTCTCGCCTCTATACAAAGTTTAGCTTTTAGGGTTATAAGCTAAACGAACCCTTTTCTTTTGTCTACTAAGCTCCTGCTTCATTGAGCGCTTTGAATGCAGGGCGCGCAGAATAAGAAATACACGGTTACTTTCGTTTTCTTTGTATTATAGTGCGATTCCAAATGACAAGCCACATATCGTCGCCCTCCTATTGGGTCTGTGACGCCAGTGGTAGTTTACCGTAAATCCATCCTCTCTCGCACTACCCTGATTATTTAGAGACGCATTAGGGCACGTCTATGGGTGCGGGAGAGTGATTCGAACACTCAATAATTGGTGTATGAGACCAATCTGCGACCATCGCTTCCCGCCATATATTATGGATGTTATACATCCATAAATTTATTTTAGTTATTCCATTGCCATTTATACCCATAAGCTGATTTTCGTTTTCCATTACAAACCTCAGCTATATGCCGACGACTTTGCGGTTTTTGGAGATACCTTTCTGCTTCCATTATAGAAGAGAAAAGAGCTATCTATTCAGAAGTTATTTTATCTAACATCTGAACGCCCTTTTTCTATTTAGAAAGAGCATTATTTTCAATTTCTTTATGGGAAAATCCAGCTTCATTCAAAGCTACTCTTATAGTATGAGCATCATAACCCAGCAAAGAAGAAATTTCTCTCTATGTAAGACCCTACTAAAAGAGTTCAATTATCGGTTCTCTATCAATATAAGCTTTCCCGTCACCACCTAAAGTAGCATTATAACCTTGACAGTTAGAAAAACCAACATAACTATTATAATATCTTATCCAAAACTGCTCACGCTCTTCTGGATTATTAGTTTCCTCAATAAGTTCAACATAAAAATTGTCAATCCCGTATTTTTTCATAGCTTTATATAGAGGACGATTAGCACAATTTTCTTTTTTAGAGGCTCTAATATGCTCCTAAAATCGCCTTTCAATAGAGAACTAAGTTTTACCAATATAGAGTTTTCCATTTACTCTATTTACAATCTTATAAATATACGCCATAAATTTACCCCTTGCCCTAAAATAAACAAAAGGAAGAGGGGCATCTCTTATCAGATGATAGGCCAACATCATCCTATCCTTTTGTATGGTAGGGAATACCAGACTCGAACTGGTATGGCTCTCGCCCAGGCATTTTAAGTGCCTTGTGTCTACCTATTACACCAATTCCCCATATCTCACTTTCTATATTTATTATACACTAAAATTTCCAGAAAGTCAAAATTTTAGTGCATCTTGTGGCAAAACACCCAATCCACAAATGCCCTCTTCGTGGGGATTTTGAATGCTGGTTCGCGCGCGCCATACATTCCCTTCTCGTATTTCCGGAAGCTTTCTCTTGAGGAATGGAAAACTACAAATTACCGGAGGTTTATCTCGTCCTCCAACGGTTGCAACATATACAGGCACTGCCGAGTTTATTTGCTTCGTTGCACGTGTCGTCGCATACTCCGCCCCGATATGTGCGTATAAAGTTTCAAGAAATTATTTCTCTCTCAACCTTACATATATATTATACACTAAATTTTTCAAAAATTCAAATTTCACACATCATACTCACGCATCATTTCTTCCATAAACTTCTGAAACTCGCCATATTCTCCATCACGAATAGACCCGCGCAAAAGAATTGTCTCGCGCCAATCACTCCAATGACTTCTATCCACAAGTTCCAACCGTTCATAATTCACAACCATCTGCCGTAATCGCGCAAGTAATGTATCACGCGCATAGCCTACAGTAGAGAAGGAATAGTTTACATCTATCCAACCATCTTCCATTAGTTATTCTTCTCCTTTATTTCTTTTATGAGTTTAGTCTTGAGAGTCTTATAGGCTTCTTCGCGCTTACCACTGGTATAAAACATTTTTCCTACTGCTACAGTTCCACCATCAGCAGTCCACTGGTCTTTCCAAGCTTGCGCCCATATGTCTCCACGCACAATTTTAGCCATATACACTCTAGACTTAGGGAAATAGCCAACTACTACAATGATTCTTTCCATAACTAGTCCTCCCTTTCGGTTAGATTTTATGGGGTTATTTACTTGATAATACGATTGCGCAGAAACACGCCTGGACAAGACTCACTAATCTTGACAGTCTTACCATCCTTCTCGATTTCCTTCTCAATAGTGCCAGAGCAAGTAAAGACATTGGTGCCAGGATGGGGAACCATATTGGCGCCACATAGACGACACTTAGTGGGCTTCTGCTTACGCTTTACTTTAGATACTGGTTCCTTATAGCCAAGCTCTTTGAGAACTACATTCCAATCGTTAGTTGTAATCATTTAGTTTTCCCTCACTTTCATTTTCTATATATATTATACCATTATTTTTCTGAATTTTCAAATTTTGGGCTTTGCTATTTGAGTATAGATATTATCTAAACTGTCGATATCTTTATAGAATATCCGCATCTTAGGCTCTTGAATACGGTCAATATGGTAGTGTCCAAGAAGCCAAACATCATAATCTATATCCGCACGCAGAGCTTCAAGCCAATGCTCCATAGTCTCATCTACAGTAGACTGGTCTACACAAGCCAAAAATTTATCTACTGGGCGCGAATTATATGGCGCAGTATGAGTCATTACAAAATCAAAATGTTGACCTTCCATAAGCTTCTGACACTCATAGCGTTCCTGGGTAGTAAGTTGCTCATCAGGATGCCACGTCCAGTTGCGCATAAGACGATAGTATTTATCTACAGAATAAGCGTGGCCTATGATGGCGCACTTATACTTACCGAGCATATAGATACCATAGTCTTCGAAATAACGAAGGTTAGGAAAGTAAGGATTCCACCACACCCAGCCTTTTACTGCCTCATCATATACTCGTTCCATATTATACGTGTTTTGCGGGCGCATATCGTGATTTCCGCAATAGGTATAAAAACGGCAAGGGTATTGAGAGACTTCTTGCCAGACTCGCATATCACGCTTTCCACCAAAAAAATTAACGCCACAATCACCAGCAATTACAATATAATTATTCTTATCCTGAGCTATGGGATTGTCTCGAAAACGAGAAAAATCTCCATGTGTATCCCCAGAGAAAAAGTAATTGACACTCAAAATCATAAACCACCTTTCTACATAGAAGTTCTAATTACAAGTCCACTTAGAAGGCGCGGGCTTGATAAATTTATAGATTGGGAGGGCATAAACCCTCCCAAAGTTCATTCAACCACAGGCTCTCCGCCCTCAATAGGAAGAACATTAACATTGACTTTCTTTGCCATCGCGCAAAGGTCATCAATAAGTTGAGAAATCTCTGCAAGCTTAGCATCAGTAAGCTCATAATCCATTTCCTTGGCTGTGGTTTGTATCATAGCCATAACCCAAGTTTTCTTATCGGCTCCCTCAGAGAGCTTCTTTTCGGCTTCTGCCATATATACAGCGACAAGACCGACGAGCTTAGGCCAATTCTTCTCTTTGCCATAAGCAACAATTGTCTGGTATAGCTTATAGCCAAGAGGAATGATTACAACGAGACAAGACAAAACCTAGATGGCAAGCTGTATCCAAGAAAGAACTTGTTCCATAAATTTTCACTCCTACTAGTAGAATACCCTTTCGGGTTGGTGGGCTAGACTGGAATCGAACCAGCATCAGACGTCTTAAAAGGGCGTTGCCTGAACCATTAGGCTACTAGCCCATAAAGGTAGGAGTTATCTTTACCCTTATGTTTAGTCTTTCTTGTATATTTTGTTTTATCCCGCTCTATTCGCGTGACTGGATTTATATCGCCCCAAGAGCCTCGTATTGTTCGCGCCATTTCGTTGAAAGTGCGAGGTTTAGTTTTCTTCTTCTTCATCTTTTTCTGCCTCCTTTACAAGCCATAAGCGAAAAAGTTCTCGTTCGGTACTTTCCCTATCACAAATGGGACAATAGGCTGTCTCATTGGTAATTGATAAATGATGCCCACATATAGGACAACTCTTTATATTCATATATTACTCTCCAATTTTTCAAAAATCAAATCTTTAGGTAAGAAATTTTTACAAATATAAATGGTAGCAAAACTTACACCTTTTGCAATAGAGGTGCGTGCGCTATCGGTATAGAAGTTAATTCTTTTATCAAAAATCAATGCTTGTGTTCCTACTAAATAACTAAATCTTTTTTGACCTTGAAGAGAGGGTAGAGGTAAAAGAATGGCATAAGGCTTTCCTATTTTCGCTAATCTTTCTAAAACAGCATCCTTGCAAGAAAACGGAGGATTACTTATAATATAGTCATAATGTTCTGCTGGTTCATAAAAAAAGAAATTTTTACCTTCATCAATATGTGTAGCAATAACTATATGTCCTGCTTCTGTAAGACACTTCACATACTCACTATCTTGAGTGTCAAAGGGACACCAAATTGTTTTAGAGCCTTCCCTAATATATTTTATAATGGGCTTCACCGCATAGGCAGGAGTATAATATTCATCTGATGCTTTATCAGTTTTAGCCTAAAGATAACCTGTATTTATCGCCATTTGTATTCTCCTATAAATAAGTAGTTTTCGCGCGGGCCTCTTATACAAAAATCAATACTATTCTAAAATTTTATGGTACCCGCGCCGAGTAATCAAAGAGCATATTCAGGCCCTTCATCATCCTCATCGTCATCGTCATCGTTTTCAAATCCAAAATCAAAATTAGTTTCATAAATATCATCATACACTAGATAGGAAAAACAAATACGTTCATCTTTCAGCTCTCCAATTAGCGCGCAGTTATCAAACTTTTCAATGGAGTTATAGCCTTTATCTTCCATTTTATTATGGAAGATAATCATTCCATTCCCGTTTTTCCAGTTATAGTATCTAAAATCAACGCTATGAATTTCAGCATCACATCCACCCTCGACAATAGCAAGAATGGTGCAATGTTCAATTAGGACCTTTTGATTATCGCCAAGAAAGGGCGTAATATCCGGAGTAAATTCAAAAGACATAAACTAATCCCTCCATTCTGATATAATTATACCATAATGGAGGGTAAAAATCAAATTTTAGAATTTTAGCATCTTATCAGGTTCTAAATACACTATCTCTTTGAAGTGCGCCCGCGCATAACGTATTTCGCTTTCAGTCGAAGAGCCAATATATCCATCCTTATTGATGACAAAAATCGCATTACTCATATCTATTTTTCGCTTATGGAGTTCATCCAATTGTGCTTTTTGTTCGTCAGTAAGTGTTGTTCCATCGCTGTGCGCGAAGACACCTGGCATAAGAACTACCCATCCTTTGAGGGTATAGTCCCGCGCGACATTCAAAAAGTCTTCCATAAAGCGTGTAGAACCACAAAGAGTGATAATTTTAGGCTTGCCCCTTACAGGTACTTGAGACTTGCAACCGCGCGGGTCGCATAGTTCACGCTCTCTGGTTCCCCAACATACAGTTTTACCGTATTCTTCGTGGGCATAACGGCAATCAATCATCCTTCAAGACCTGCCCAAATAGTAGTATAAATTAGTTCGAGGTCTACTTGCCAACACGAATCAATTACATCCCCTTTAGCCTTCTTCTCTTTATACTGATAAGAAACCTTATTTACTTCATAACCATTCGTGTGCCCGTCCTGCTTATAATGTTCAATGAGCGCCTTAGCTTCATCTTCAGTTTCACAACGGAATGTCAACTTTTCTTTCAAACGTAGCATTAGTTATTTTTCTCCTTCAATACAAAATTCAAAATAATACCTGCAATAAGAGCAAGCGCCGTTCCACTCAAATGGAATGTATCATTGCCTACAATAACGCCACTGATACCAAGGGACATAACAACAGAAGAAATAATTAGATTCTTCTGGTTATTGAAGTCTACTGACTGTAAGGTACGAATACCACTATTAGCAATAAATCCATAAAGCACCATTGCAGTACCACCGCCAATAACACAGGATGGAATAGATGCTACGAATGCTTGCACAGGTTCAATAAAACCAAGTGCAATCATAAAGAGCGCGCATCCAAGAGTAGAATAGACTGAACTACATTTACTAAAGCCAATAGTTGACACGCTCTCTCCGTAGCTACACTGGGCGAGTTGCCCACTTGATGCACCCACGAGGTTCGCTAATCCTTCGCCAATAAAAATGCGCCCAAGGCCAGGCTTACGATACAAATCAACACCAATAATACTACCAAGAACTGCGTGATCGCTGAGACATTCGCAAATTGCGCTCACTGTAAATGCCACAAAAAGAACAATAATATTAGGTAGAATACTTACATCAATATTTGTCCAGTGAAAGAAACCAAGGTCAGGTAGAGTAAATAAGCTGATTCCTTCAAAAACGCTAAAATCTACAAGGCCAAAAGGAATAGATACTATATATCCCACAAGCGTGCCAATCAAAAATGGAAATAATGCAAGCGCGCCCTTGCAATAATGAGAAACAAAAGCAATAGTAAGTACCGTGATAAGTGCAATAAACATGCCCACATTACCAGTATCACCAATGTATGATGGAATAAAATTCATAAGAGTAATACCAATAACTACAGTAATGGAACCAATAAGCACCTTAGGCAATACTTTATAAATATGACTTACATCAATCTTCATAAAGATAAAGCCAAAAATACAATAAACAATACAAGCAACTGTGCCGCCAATGGCTACCGCAGTTGCACCACCAAGTTGAAGCGCAATCAATACAGGTGATACAAAGGCACCTGAATTAGAAATATACATACTACTTTCAAACTTAGTTGCAATAAGATATACAATAGTTGCAAGCCCAGAACCTACAAATGCGCCCGACAAAGGAACATTACAAATCTGTCCAATAAGTGCTGTCGCGGTAAAGCAACTAAGCATCATCTGGAGTGAGAAAAGAACCAATTGCCCAAATGGAGGCTTATCCTTTATTCCATACTTCATTCAATTTCCTCCAAATTTACTTCTCTCAATAAGTGTTGAATTGTACCAGAAGGAGTGATGCTAATTAGAGAAATATCATCATTTCCTTCATCATGATATAGATAATAATTACCGACAAAACGTTCAAAATGACAACGAGTCATATCATTTTCAAATTCTTCAATAAGTTCTTTGTCAGTTTTCCGCTTACTTGTAACTTTCTGCCCATATTCTTTAGCATACTTTTTTAGAAGCATAATTACTTCGTCAATAGTATACACTAAATCTCCATACTGCTTGATAAGCCCAGTCACATAGAGATTCTGATAAGAATACTGTTGTTCCCCAAGCTCGCTTGCTCCACCAGCATCTTTCGCGGGGCTACTAGTCAAATGGCATTGGCGATTATCAGTGCAAATACCAATAATATGCTTATGGTCTCCACGCGCAATTTTTTCGTGAAATTTTCCAATCTCCGCACATGTCCCGCTAGGCAATACATCACCGTCAATACATGCCACAAGAACATCCGTTTCATCAAGACGAAGATTATCTGCCTGTGCTATTTCGCGCGAGCCAGCAAATTTCTTCTTGCCTTCTGTGCCATTTATATCGGTATTCTCAACAGGCGAATATAAATCCACTCCTGGAAGGGCTTCTCGAATTTTCTGCGCCCATTCAGTATTACGAAGTAAATCTCCATAAGTAAAAATCGGTCCAGCTAAATAAATCTTCATTCGCGCGCCTCCTCATTTAGCAAATTCCACAAATCCTCCATCGTCCGCAAGGGAATATCTTCCCCATCTTTGGTTACCATATATGGCTTCCACGCGCGCCCGCAATCCAACTCATACATCCAATAACTAATCCAATCTTCATCATCATTCATCACAGTGCGCAAAATATCAAGAACTAATTCACTATCTTTTGGCGCCATTATATATGTATCAGTAAAATATTCTTCTACTGCTTGTGCAAAATTATTGAATTTCTTTTCACTTTCAATATATCGCCCAAGAAAATCTGCAAATTCATCATACGTCAGTTTCATTCACGATAATCTCCTCATAGGTTTTCCAAAATATATGCTCTTTTACCGGATAAAATTCGTTTGCTACGCCCTTGACAATAAAGTCGCTAGGTTCAATAATATATGGCCCATCTGGTGTTTCAAGAACTAATCTATTCCCAACTTCAACTAAATGGCGCGCGCAAAATTTCATCACATCAGAAGCATTGCTACCATCAAATTGGATAGCAGTAGTAAATGTTGGCTTACGCCTGAATATTCTCTCCATTGTTTCTCCTTCCATATACTAAAGCGGGCGGAGCAATATACTCCGCCCGTATATCCCATAATACAGGGGTTATCTATTCGCTTTTTTCTCTGCGCGCTCCTGCGCCTTACGAGCCTTCTCAGCTTCTTTATCCGCGCGAGTCTGCGTGCGCTCAGCACTCTTTTTCTGCTGTTCAGCATAGTCGGCCAAATACTCTGGAACCTTATCCTCATTACACACTGAAATAGTCAGCTTACAATGGGTGTGATTATCAATAGTAATAAGGCTACCACCAACCATAGGCTCAAAAGTATATCCGTTCTGTGCGAGAGTTTCAAGAACCATATCGTAGAGGGTCGCGCGCAGAGAAGCCTCACGCTTTACATCACGTTTTCCGTTTTCCATAGTTTACTCCTTTATCTCCAAAATAAGTATTTGTTTTTTGTAGGTAGTTTTAGTTTGTAACTTAGTTATAAGTCACAATTGCAAGTATGTTTAGTGGGCGCGCCCTGCATCATCTGGCTCATAAGCATAGCCATAAGCATAGAATTATCACCACTCTTATCTCCCATAAGGGCATAGAGCATCATGGGATTAGACGTAAAGTCCATAGTTCCATTCTGCATCATCATCATAGCCATAAGCATAGAATTATCATTAGAACTAGACTTATTCTTATCACTCATCATCATAAGCATAGGAAGCATACCAAAGGGATTAGACGCGCTCGCACCACCAAAGGTAGCGCCCATATCAAAAGGAACAACAAGCTTGGTATAGAAGTCAAAGCCGAACATATTACGCGTAGGAAGAATTTTGATGATTTCGTGATTGGACGGGTCTTCTGCTTCAATGAAGTAATTCACTTCATCATCGAAATCAATTACACGCACCCAACCAGTGCCAATCCCAGCATGGAAAATAAAGTCTCCAATCTGGATATTATTCTTAGCGACAGGCATTTCAAACAAAGGAATATCCAGAATAGCTTCAGCAGGAACATCAATCCACTGTTCCTTAGACTTATCAAATGCGACCCAAGTATCTCCGGAAATAGCCTCCCGAAGAGCAGGCCCATAAATGGACATTTTAGCATTATCTGCCTTACCAAAGCGCAGATTTTTCAGCATACCTTCAAACATAGTTTTCTCCTTCTTTTCTTCAGTATTTATTTTAGGTAGGTTATTGAATTTCAAATAGTTGGCTCCTGTTGTGAGCGTATTAGTGGACATTACTCCATTGATATTGTCGATAGCAGTAGTTGTAGTTCCCGTATAAATATTTTTATTTGTTATATTTGTATGTATGTTAGTAGACATTGCTCCATTGAGCTTTCCAGTGGAAGTCCCTACATTAGTAATTTTATCTGCTGTAGTTGGCGCGCTGTCTAGAATTTTCCAAAGACTATTATTCAATGCCTCATTACCAGTTGTAAAAGATACTTCAAAGGGTTTGAACAATTCTTGCCAAATACCATTCGACTTTACACAGGTTTTCATTCCATCATTAGACGTACTAGAAACCGTGGCAGTATCGGCTTTACTGGTTTTCTTTCGCGCTCTATCAAAATCTCTTCGCGCCTCATATTCGTCTTGATTTCGCTCACTACGAGGATATTCAATTTCTCCACAACATTCAGCAGAAGTAATCCGCTTCAATCCAGAAAGATTATATTCTTCCTCATTACTAATCTCCGCAGTAGCAACACCTACTACTTTCGCTCCCCGATAATTATATCCGCTTTCATTGGTGATATGATATGCATCAGCCACGTTAGATATACCATATGACGCAAGTTTAGGTCTTAGGGCATTATCTATCAAATAGGGATACGTCTTACCATTTGGTTTATCTTTTGCATCAAGAAACTTTACAAATGCAATACTAGTCAACTAGTTTCCTCCTCTCTTTCATCCATTAGTAAATATGGGCTATAACGCGGGTCATTATAGATATCAATTTTATTCCCATCCTCATCATAAAACTCAAAAAACGCACTATTGAAATGGCCCAAGCGTGCAAGAGTAATATCTGTATAGCTCTGTGTCATAATAACTTGCTCAACAGGGTAGTAATATCCAATATGAAGATCAGCCTTTTCAACTACTTCACGCTCCCACTGCTTGCCAACCCATTCGTGAGTATACTTTGCAAACAAACTCATCTATAATCACCTGCCATCGCAAATTCATATTTGCCAATATAATCTTCTCGTTTATCAAGCATATTGGCGCCACCCTTATAGGGTTCCGTATCGTATCCTTGCTCTTCCATTACTGCAAGAGACTTATATACCATACGGCCAGAACGATTTTTAGACTTTGCTACCATTCCCATCTCTACAAGATGGTTGAGAATTTTTGCCGTCATCTGCGGGGTCATACCGACAAGTGATACATCTCTATGCTGAATTTCATCAATCGTCAGCGCATCCTGTGCCTCTGCAAGCACAATTGCAATGCGCCCGCTCCACTCATTTTTCTGTTCGACGGAGTACTTAGACGTTCTGCGAACCAATATCCTCATTCCTTTCTCATTTTCTATATATATTATATCACAAAAATTTCAAAAAGTCAAAATCCAATTTTCTTTTGTTTTTTAGAAATAAGTTCAAAGCCACTAAACTTATTGTGCTTATTTTCTACACGGTAAATGGTGTCCCATCTAGTTTCATCTTCTGCACTTGGTTCTTCAAAGGCATCTACCATATCCAAAAATTCATCAGTGGGAATTACGCGTTCGCGCGAAGCATTATTTGCCATACACAAAGCAGGGCTGGCATCAATCCACATAAGTTCAGTAGTATCAAAATACTGCGCAAACCAGTTATACAATTCGTCTCTATTCGCACGGGTCGGTGCATTTGTATCAATGACTACTGAAACGTGGTCTGTGCCTGCAAGACGAATGGCATTGTAGAACATCATCCATACTTCAAATTCGTGGGCGTGAATTTTTGGGTCACCAAAACAAGCTTCATAGAACGCGTCAATGGATATATAGCGCGCGTTGGTTTTTGTGGCATAGTCGCGTGCGTGTGTGGATTTACCTGCGCCCGCAAGACCGCAATAGAGAGTGAGAGTAGTTTTTGTAGTTTTATCTTCCATCGAGCTTTCCTCCTTTTCTTTATATATTATATAATAAATTTTTGAAAAATGCAAAACCCGCGCAGAAACTACTCCGCGCGGGCTCAATGAATTTATGTATCAAAGGACCACTCGGTCATACTGAGCATCCATAAGAGTATCATACATTACATCATAAGCAGTCTTGGTAATGCCTTTGATGATGGAAGTAAAGGCGCTCGCACTATAACCGCTCGCAAATACTGCATTGGGATTGGTGAACTTCGCGTGGAAAGTTGAGTTTCGGCCTTCGACATTCCAGAAGAGGACTTTCGGCATAGTATAACCCGCATCACGAAACCGGCGCGTCATTTCTTCCAAGAAATCCAATTCATACCCGCGGAAGAACGGATCAATTTCCATATCACTCACCACTACAAGAGCCTTAGGCATCTCTTCTGGCTTTACATTATTCTCAATAGCGGTATCAAGAATATACATAAATGCACGTTCAAGATTAGTGGAATAACCCACACCTGCATTCCAAGCCTGAGCAAGCTGGTCGCGCAGAGAAGCATTCTCATTGATGGTGAGGAAGGAAGGCTTATCGGTAAAGGTCATATACTTATTGCGGTAAATTCCCTTATTTCTCGAAGCAAAATAGAGTGCCAAACCAAGTGAAGCACTAATAGGCTGATAGTTCGGACTATACATCGACCCACTAACATCAGCCATTACAACTACATTAGCCTCTTCATCAAGATAATCCGGAAGAGCCTTCCACTGAGCCTCAGTAATGATATCATAAGGTCTAATATAAGAGCGTCTAGACCAAAAATCATAAGTATCTGCGTCAATATATTTCCGAACCAAGTCATAAGGAAAGAGCGTCGCAGACTTGATGTCTTTCTGAGAAATAGTTCCATCAGCAATCTTCTGCTCAAGGCTCTCCTTGTAGCTCGAAAATCTATCCCTGTCGTGGCGCGCAAAAGCCTGAGAATAGTTCTTCATCGCATAACTCGGTACAGCCGAATACTCAATAGAAGCCCACTCCTGAGCGCTCATAGACTTTTCAACAACTTTGAGGTAGGCGCGCAGTTGAGACAGCGCACGACGATATACAACTTCGGTAAGACCAAGCTTATACGCAGTCTTGCGACCAAGCATACAAGTCTTTTTCGAACTTGCATTCACAGAAGCCAGCCACTTTGCCATAAGGGAAATAGGCTTGTTATGCTTCATATTACCAAAGTCTTCAAGCCACTGGGTGCGCACAAGGTTCCACATCTCGCCCTCACACGGAGTAGCAACAAGTTCATACAGACTATCCCAGCGATTGTAATAAGGAATATTCTCAATATTCTTGCGCATAATAGAAGGATGAGTATTAGCAAGATGCTTTATGAGAATACGGAAAGTGCGACGCTCCCCAAGGCCAATTCCTCGAATGTCGCCAGCATAAAAAATCATACGCACAGCGAGTTCCGCGTTCTCCCGATAGGCACTTTCCCACATAGAGATAATATCAGCTTCCTCACGCTCACGCATCGCGCCAATAACCGCAAAAAGGTCGATAAGATTATCGCCAGTAGTGGTTCGAGCGGGCGCACCATTCTCCGTAAGCTTCCAATTAGATTTATTTTCCATAGCTTCTGCAAAGTTCATAATACATTCTCCTTTCAATTTGAAAGGCAAGACCCGCATGAAACAAAACGTGTTTATAATATACAACAAATGTGTATTGCTGTTAGGGCCTTTCCTTTATTCTATATATATTATAACCTAATTACTAAAAATTTTCAAATTTTGAAATATAAAAAATGCGCCCAGGGAAAACTGGACGCATAAATCATTTATCAGTATAAAATGTTTTTTGAGTGGCTTCTTGGCGCGGGTCATTAGATACATCCTCTCGGTCTTGTTTATCAAGCACGCGAATGAAAGCGGTACTCAAAATTTCCGTACCAAAGAAAGCATAGACGCAAGTAGTGAGAGTAGGAGAAAGTTCAATTCCTACGCGATAGTTTAGATACATTGAAACAACCGTAAAAGCCACAATAAATCCAATGCAAAAACCTACGATACGTTTCAAAAAACGAGTTCCCTTTTTCATAGCTAACTTACTCCTTTTCTATAAGTGTTTTCCAGACATCGCTTCCACAAATACCATCAGCAGGCAGTCCCTTCAATTTCTAATAGGCGCGCAGTGCGATTTCAGTCTCATTACCAAAGTCTCCATCAGCTCCGTAGGAGGTAAGTTTTTGTCCTCGAAGGATAAGTAAAGCTTGAAGTGCACGGACTGGTTCGCCTTTACCGCCTTTGCGTAAAATAGGTAAACTTGAGTTAGAATTAGAAGTAGATTGCGCGGGCTAGCTTACTTGAGTGTCGCTCTTTATTTTGAGCACTTGACCTACCATTATATTTGCATTCGTCAATCCATTGAGGGTCATAAGTTTGGTGTAATATGTCCCCGAACCATAGACTTTTTTGGCTATACTCCACAGGCTGTCTCCAGCTTGTACAATGTATGTATCTCCATCAGTAGAGTTTGATGCTTCACTCTGCGTTTCGCGCGAGCCACCATCCTCAACAACATAGCGAAGCACGTAATTCCAAGGATAGTTGCGGTAGCTATTGATACAGATTTCTCGCCCTGTCTAGTCGCCAGTTTGCCCGCCAGTAATTCCGCCCTTTTCATTTCCAGTAGCTTCACAAATCTAGCCATTACCAATATACATTGCGGTATGATTTGCGACATTGAGCAATACGTCTCCGCGCGCGAGACCGCTACCAGTAAAAAGATTGACTTGCGACGTAATGTCACTAAATCCCTTATTCACCATATTAGCATACATATTGCCAGTGTAGGTGCAGGTGAGATTTACTCCGGCCTATTTCCACGCAGAGATAACCAACGAGCTACAATCATAATCAGGCGACCAGCGTGAACCTTGGTCATATCCGTGGGTATTATCATTCGCAATGTCTATAATCCAATTGACAGCTTTCTCAATAATACTCATATGTATTCGCCTCCGTATGAGCTTATTCTTCTATATATAAGTAGCATTTAGAATTTGACTTTTCTACAAATTTGATGTATTCGCGCGAGCGCGCGCATTATTATAATAAGGTATCTGCGCCGACTTCCAGAATTTTCCATTTTCACAGTAAACTAATACATTCAACAAATTTATGCTACCCGCGCGAAAAAATTTGACTTTTAGCTCAAAAAGTAGTATAATGTATATAGAAAATAAAGAAAGGTGTAGCTATGGAATATACAACTAATGATTATACTATATTTGACACACTCGTCAATTATATGTATGTAGAAATGAATAAACGGTTTTGGGATAAAACCACTCCCATTATCTTTTCCCATATTGATACTAGTAAGACTGTTGACTTGTGCGCAACAGTTATAGCTCGCAATTACTGTGCCTTTGTTTCTCAACCTTTCTATGTCGATATGGGTCTTTTCCAGTATTGGAAATTCTGCCGAAAGTACGGATGGAAAATCAAGCGGGCGTGCAGAAAAGAAAAAAAGCAAGGCCTCATTTACTATTTGGATAATCCTTATGATGGTGCTATTGGGCTTTTCAACCGTCCTCTTCGTGCGACTTCACAAGTTATTGGCTCCAATATAGATACTACCACCATCCAGAAACTCTTGGAGGCATACTATCTATGATTGAAATTTATACTGATGGCGCTTGTTCTAAAAATCCTGGCCCAGGCGGATGGGCTTTTGTTGTTGTCGAACAAGGTGTCGCAACATATAATACAGGTGGTAGTGAAAAGCATACCACAAATAACCGAATGGAACTTACAGCTATTCTTGAAGCTTGCAAGTATATTGACACTCAACCAGAAACCAGATGGACTATCTACGCAGACAGCGCCTACTGCATCAATTGTTATAGTGCAGGTTGGTGGCGCAAATGGGTAGAGAATGGATGGATGACTTCTCAAAAGAAACCTGTCCTCAATCAGGACTTATGGGAGAAACTTATTCCGTATTTCCGGCGTGCAGACATTAGTTTCTGTAAAGTGAAAGGCCACGCGAATAACCAATTCAACAATATCGTGGATGAACTTGCTGTAAGTTGGAGGATGGAAAATGAATGATATTCAATATATTATTGTGGGTGGGTTTCCTCGCTCCGGAAAATCTACTTTTGTCTCTTATTGCTAGGAAATTATTGGTGAGAACTACACGTTGGATATCTCTACAGTAGACCTTGTCAAAAGCCTAGCTATCATAGCAGGATGGGATGGCACAAAAACCCCAAAAAACCGAAAATTTTTGAGCGACCTAAAACAACTGCTTATTGAATGGGACGATGTGCCTTATAAAGACATTATCAAAACTGCACAAAAGAAGCGCACAGAACTCGATGCTTATGGTATTACTCATACGCTCTATGTTTTTGTTCAATGTAGAGAGCCAGAAGAAATTCAAAAGTTTGTTGACCGAGTAGGCGCGCGTACTGTATTTGTTTCACGCAAAGACCACGAAAAGCCGACAAATGAAAGTGATATCGCCACGCGCAGATATAACTATGACACTACAATATTCAATGATGGTGACTTAGACCAATTAGCTCTATGCGCACGGGCATACATCAAGTCCCTAAACTAACTAATATATAACTGCGGTTTCTACGCTAATGACGTGTATTGTCTCGATTGAAGACAAACTCAATCAATAGGAGGCTTCTATACTGTGTCATTGCTAGAAACAAATATTACCAAATTGTAGAAAGAGTTAGGTATTCCCGTTTACTTGCTCGGTTATGAATTATTCTTTGATGCCATTCAAATATATACAACAGACTATCACCTCCCTATTTGTAAAGGTGTTTATATTGAATTGGCGCAGAGATATAATCTTACACCTAAACAAGTTGAAGCCCGTATCAATGGTGTACTTAGATGGATATGGAATAATAAAAATCTATCTAAATATGGTATTAGTGGACTTGGTAAATGCCCAACTCCAAAACATTTCCTAATTACCTTCGCAGTCTATATAAACGAAAAGTCCGAGGAATAATCCTCGGACTTTTTTTATATCTAAAAACTCAACCGTAAAGACGATTTACTTCGGCTTGGACTTTATTATAATCATATCCAGCTTCAGTAAGTCTACGTCTGCGGACAGCTCCATTGCCCCATTTTCCTGCCCATACCTCGCGCGCGAGAGCAGTATAATCTACTTCTGGTTGCGCGGGCTCACTAGGCTTCGAGGACTCGCTTGGCTTAGTTGTCTCAGCTACCTTATCAGGAAGAGTACGGCCATTATACATCGCATTCACATAACGCTGAACTTCGCTAGCATTATATCCAGCTTCAGTCAAATGTCGGATGCGCGCGCCTCCATTGCCCCACTTGCCCGCAAGCACTTCGCACGCAAGCTCATTGTAGGTCTTGCCAGAAGGAGTAGGCTCAGGAGAAGGTTCAGGAGTGGGTTCTGGCGCAGGAGTCGCACCAGCCTTAGTGAGAGCGAGCCATTCTTCTTTTGTTCCATAAAGAATATTCGCATCAAGGCGAGAGCGCCATCCATCAATATACATAGAAGAAGTATACTGGCGAATGAAAATATCAGTGCCCCATTTACCTGCGGTTTTAGAACCCCAAGGATTAGAGTTGTAGCCCCTTTGAGGGACATAGTCTTTATATTGCGCCATCCAAAGTTTGGTATATTTTGCTACTTCTGCCCAACCAGGTTGGCTAGTAAGACCGTGGCTCATATAGATGATGGGATGAATACCAGTAAGACGATATACCTCATCCAACCATTCCTTCGCCCAAGCAGGGCCAAGTTTTACCGCTTTAGCTTCCCAATCGAGAGCAAGAATAATCTTACCAAGGTAGGGCTTGACAATATTTACAAAGTGTTGAGCTTCAGCTTTAGCGCCTTTATTTGGGTAGCCGTCAAGAGCAAAGTGATACGCGCCGACGAGCTTGCCTAAGGAAAGAGCTTGCTCAACGTGCTTTTTGAATGTTGAGTTTATGAAACCAGAACCACCAGTGGCTTTGATGATGATAAAGTCGCACTGGACTTTAGAAATGTCCATATCCCATTGATGGCCTGCAATGTCGATACCGTATAACATAGGTTACCTCCTTATGTGGTTATAGATGATTATGGAAGATGGTTTGTATCAAAAAGAATTGCTGTTTTCCAACCATCATTAGAAGGATAATGAATAGAGGCTGGCTTCCAGCTACCATTTAGATTATAATATAATCTTCCACTGATGGGAGTGGGATAAGTTGAAGTGCTTACTGTAGTTGCCTTATCGCTATGATTTATTCCGCCACAAGTAATTTTTGTTGGAATTGGCAAATCTGGTAGGACAAAATAGGCCGTACCTGCTTCATACCAACTAGTACCTGTTTGGTGTCTGATGCTCTTTTTCTATGTAACACCATATTCATCAGTGCAAGAAAAATTACTTGTTACTTCAGTATGGCCTGAAGTGCCTCCTGGATCGCTTTGGTATGCAGCATAAGACCATAGAATAATTTTTACAACTAATTCATTGCGTGGAGTTCTAGCGATATAGTTTACAGTATGAATTCCATAACCATAATTATATTGTCCGCTCGTCCAATATGTCCAAATATCTTCTGACTAGCCTAAAGATGTCCAACTACCAACAATGCTAGGCGCGTTATCAGTCCAATAGCCCATATCTCACCTCAGAACCACTAAACCCACAAATCAAAATTAGATGCATCACTTGCTTGTGGTGCGCGATTGTCTGTGCCGATACGCAGTAGTCTACTCTTCATCCCTTCGCCATCAAGCTTAGCATAGGTTACACCCTTATCTGCTAATGCATCTGTTCCTACAGCGCCATCCGCCAGCTTATCACTTACAATAGCGCCCTTACCAATCTTACCACTCGCCACACTCAAGTCGCGCAAATTAGACGTATCAATATAAGCGCTGGTATAGGTATCTAATAATATTGCCAATGTCTAAGCAGAAATAACTACTGGCTAAGAACCATCGAAAGTCTATTCAAAAGGCTATTCGCCTATGGTAAGTTTATTGTTTACTTGACTGGCTGTCCCCGCATTCCCAGAAATATTTATTTTTACTGCGTCCTAGCTACCACCATCGTAGCCCCAAGGAATATATACATTACTTACATCGGCATTAAGTTTACTAGCTTTTACAGAGCTATCATCAAGCCATTCACCTTTAATGCTACTAACAACTATATCCTCATGTCCATCAAACTTTGCACCAGCAATATCGATAGAATGATTTACTTTATCTGCCGAGCCAGCATTACCAGAAATATCTACCATATTCACTGTTTTCTTAGTATCGCCAGCATTAGAGCCATAGTTCCATGGCACATAACTATCGGCAACAATTCTCTCAATTACTGTCTTATCTACCGCAGGAACAATATTCCATTTCTCACCATCAGAAACCAAATAGTCGTTTAAAGAAACATTCAATCCATCAGTAGAATTTACACTTTCTCGCGCGAGGAACTACATATTTGTGCATTGCGCCCAGCCTCGTGGAATAATTCCATCAATGGTGTCGCTAGCAGTAACCTAATTCAATAGAATAAGTTTGGTTTCAGTACTTCCTTCACCAAAAATAGCAGTACGCGCAGAGGGCGTTATTTCAGCTAATGCATACACTTTTTTAGTTTTCTCAGAAGTATAGGGAGTAACGTAACCTCCAAAGATGATACCTGGAGAAAGTTTAGAACCATCTACCCACGTATAACCCATTGTTCCGCTTGCAGAGTTCTTTTGAAGTACTTGACCATCACTACCACCTAAAAGCGTGCCAATGAGTTGATGGTAGATAGTTTTATCCTCTATCGTTATACCACTAAGTATTGCCTTATCAATCGTATCATTCGAAGGAAGAATACGCAATGGCTCAAAATCACTCTCATTTTGGCTTACCGTGGAAAGTTGCTTTATTGTTTCTCCAAGAGCAAACAAAATCGTAATACTCAACACGCCAGGCTTGGCCAAAATATAAGAGGGAATTACCGCTTGTAAATACACCATTCCTCTATCATTTACTGGCGTTAGGGGCATAGCAGTGGTATTCTTACCATCTTCTAAGTGGGTATTCTAAAAGATAACCCATCTATTGTTTTGTGCCTGAAGGATGTCTCTCCATTCATCAGGCAAATTATTTGTAATCAGACGGAAAGCGTAGTAATTGACACTACCTTGAATTAGAGGGAAAAATTGTGTTTTTCCCTCCGCATCTGTATAGTAATCAAGGTTACATACGAGCTTACCGCCTGCATCAATTGTTGCAGTAATATATTTCATAAATAACCTCCGTTATTTACTTCACGCGAAGCAAAAAATTAGGTGTATTGGATGTATATGTCACCATTTTGACCCATATCATTACTTGGGTCGCTAGTGCCTGTATAGATATAGCTTTGGTCATAATTACCACTCAATACTAAGGCAACAGTACTAATACGCTTTATATGCATATATTTGTGATGTGGGATAGTTATCACATTATCTGCTTTAGTAACTGCATCTCCACCTTTATTCATTTCAATCACAGGCACATTAGGGAAGGCAACTGTTGTCTAGTCATTGGCAAAGATAATTGTCTCCCAAAATGTATCAGGATTATTATTGAAAAATTCGAAAGTGAAGGTGTATGCTTGATTTGCGCCCCAAGACCAGTTGAAGATATGGCCCCAATCATGGGTAATAAGTGAGCCCCCATCTTCTACTCTGCGCGGGGCCTCATCCCAATACTTCGCGTTTGCGGATAGCTTGGCGACGGTAATTACACCGTCGTTATACTACCCTTTTTCTAAAAATTCTCTTGTAATTACGTCTTTATCTTCGGTAATTTTACCAAAATATCTCATTGAGTATACCTCCCTTGTGATGTATACTCATCACATTTTCCATAGTCCATTATCTTTACTCTGCGCGATGCCCTTTGTCCATACATTATTGATTTTTGTATAAATATATGCGCCTTTTTTCCACTAATTTTCAACTTTCACCCAGGCGACCGCGCCACCAGTTGGAACATCTATGGTAAGTATATGCACATCAGACCATTGGCCATTATAGCCTGTAATCGCATGAACATATGATTTTATGTAAAAGGAATATGTCTTTGCCCTTGGGTCATCATATGTATAAGTTCCAGTCCAAGTAGCATCTGAATAAGATGTATCCTATTTTGCAATAACAGCAGTATATGCAGAGCTTGCTGGCGCGGACCCATCAGGGGAGGGTGCTATATGGGCTTGTGAGTAATGCCCCCAACCGCTAGCAGTAATTGTCACTGTAATTATGGCTTTTGAACCATCACGCTCGTAAGATGCACTAGCTTTTACGCTAATACCCGCAGTATATCTTACTCCATTTTTATAGTCTGTTTGTCTGTCTGAAAAACTAACTGGATTTGACATAGATTATATCTCTCTTATATATGTAGACAAAATCAATATATCGACTGCCACGCGCCGTTTATTTTGACATATAATGCGCCAATAAATTTCCAGATAGCATATAAAGTAAAATCTGCTGATTGGGTAATAGTGGTACTTGAACTTACGATATTTGCGCTTGTAGTATCAGTGCTCCAACCGAGGAACTTATGTCCTCTGCGGTATGAAACGGGAAGCTCTCCATAGGTGTTACCCTAATCGCGCGTAATTGCGGTGCAAGAAGTTCCGCTTTGGGCGTCAAAGGAAATATTGAGTGTTACGACAAGAAGGGCGGGCGCAGTAAAAGTCATAGTTTGCGTCGTTATTGCGCTCCCTGTTCCACCCGCACCATTGACATTTACCTTGATGGTAGTGCCCGGTGAGGCTTCTCCAATATAGTAATATGTAGACGCTCCTTTAGTTATACTAAAGGAGGTGTCCCATCCGCCTACGTTATCTCCAACATCACAACTTAACTTCCAATCATTTGGGGCATAATAATTTCCGGAGGGGCCATTAGAGCTTGTCGCAACTAATTTTATAACAAATTGATTTCCATCTAGACGCGCGATAGTAGCACTACCACTTATTGCCCAGTGGTTAGAACTACCAGAAAATTCTTTATTTTGCTCATAGGCGCTATCGGTTGGAAGAGTCGGTGCTACGTCTGTCCAAATAGCTTTAGGTTCTTGGCCGGTAGGGACAGTCTAAACCACCTTTTGTTGCGCGATTGAACTTCCACCAGAATTGAAGGAAGTGGTAATTGATGTGCCCGCGGGAGCTTCACCAATATAGTAGAGAGTCCGTGTTCCTTTGGATATGGAAAAATCGGTAGTTGTATTATCTTGGCAAGTCAAATTCCATCTACTTGGAGGATAGTAAGTTCCATATGAGCCATTTCCGTTCCACATCACCATTCGCACGGCAAATTGGTTGGAGCCCATCGAGGCAATATAAATAGTGCCACTTATTGTCCAATGGTTTGAACTACCAGCTATTGTTTTGCCTTGTAGCCACTATGCGCCAGAAGGGAGTGTGGGTTCAGTTGTTGTCCAAGTTCCCATTCAACTCACCCCCATAAAATAGGGTACCAAACACCATTTATCTTCAAATATAGGTTCTAAACTGGATTAGCAGTTGTTTCACCACTGCCTCCTCCACCACTACTTCCGCCACTACCGGGCTTGGTACTAACCGTAACTGTTACGCCACAAGTGCCATTACCATATACACCACTATTATCTCTAATACCAGCTTCAACAGCAGATGTTACAGTAAAACTTGCATCATAGGTATAGTAATAAGTTCCGCGCGAGTGCCCGTGCGCAGTTTCACTACTATCACCCATATTAGTGGTATTGGCATCAGCATAAACTTTCACACCACTCTCATCAGTAACATAAGCATTAGTGCTCAAACTATTTCCAGGGCTAGCATTACCAGTCGCGAAACTGTAATTTTCAACTTTTACACATAATTGTCCAGTTTCTAGCCAAGCAGAACAGGCGCGCGCAATGCAGTTATAATAAAGATAAACATAATTCCCGCTTATCTTCAAGCGGTATCCACCTTGCGCATTGTTCTCTTTTATTTCTGTCCATTCAGTAGCTAAATTAGTAGGTGCTGTTGTAGACCAAGTTCCCATTCATCTCACCTCAAATAGCGTATTTGATATATATATCGCCATTATTGCCAATTGTGTTAGATGGGGTTTCAGCCCCTACATAAATCCCACGCACCTGGTTAGATACTAAACCGATAGCAGAATAATTTACATCCGCGCCAAGCCTATTTGCGGTTACTGCTTTCTCGGCGATATCGTTAGTTCCAATAGAAGAAACTTTGCTTACCGCGCCATTATCGGTTCTTAGAAGTCCTGCGCCAGTTCCAGCCTAGTTTAGAATTGCGCCAGTTAGTAAACTGCCGAGAGAACAAGAATAATTCTCCGCACCCTCTGCTGTATAATATGGAACTTTACAAGTTTCTGGCACACCTGTAATAAAATCATTATCTTCTGTCAACAAGTCAGTACGGTCTTGTTTTGTGGACATATCTATGCCACTAACTTTTCCATCCACGTACTCTTTCGTGGCTAGATCTTTCGGGTCACTAACTTTTCCTAAATATTTCATTGAGTACACCTCCATAGAAGCAGGGCGCGCATCTTACGCGCCCCATACTCTTTATATATATCTGCGCGCATAGCGCAGTTAGTCTTCACCAATGACTACAATTATATACTTTCCAGCTTCAATTGCAGTCACAGTTTCATCATACATACTAACCACAATATTATAACTGCTATCAATCGTTACACTCGTAAAAACCATCTAGCCTTCACTATCATATAATGATATATCCAAAACCTTAGATGTAAATCTATGGTCTGCCGCGGGAACTGTCCACGTAAAAGCGCCCGCGCTTGCAGTTAGTGCTGGATTAGTTGTACTGTAAATTCGACAAAATTTTCTTGTCCCTACAATAACTTCACCATTCGCACCATGAGCAGTAATCCCATAAGCCAAATTATCTGAAGTTACTGTATCGCTAGTTAGATCCAACGCAGTCTCTCCATCAATTTCGACTTTATTTACTGCCATAATTAGCCTCCGATGGTGAGAGTTTGACCTCCAAACTCATTATCTGTATAGGTCACAGGAATAGCTTGCACAGTAACGCTGGCAAGATAGTTGTATTCAGGGCTGTCGGGAGTAATCTCTTGAGCAGAGAAAGTAGGAGTGATTGTTTTGGTTTGAGCCTTCGCACCTTCTGTGCCACTCATTGTACCAGTTACACCAAGAATAGTAATACCATCACGAATGTTTCCAGGGATGATTTTTGCACTTTCCGCAGTATCTACACTTACTGTGCCAGACCCATCATGATAGCCAAGAGGAATTTTTACCGTCGTAGTCAGGTCATTGATTACGAGATTTTTCGCTCCATTATTCGGCATAGTACCAGTAATTTTCGCGCCAGCCTTGTATGCGGTCTTTCCATTGAGAATTTCCGCGGCGACGGCAGTAGCATCAGAAGTATCTGCATCGAAAGTAGAAGTACCGACGATGGGCGCGCCAGACTTATCGTGCGCTTTGATACCCTTAGCAAGTTTATCAGCAGTAATGTCATCTTGAGTAAGATCGAACTTTACTTCGCCATCGAGGATAAATTTATTTACATACTTATCAGGCATAATATTGTCCTCCTAAAATCAAGGTTATACCGCCAGCTTCATTGCTTACAGAAGTTTGTGCAATCTTTTTGACGGTAAGATTTTCTTTCATTAGCTTACTCTTTGTGGGGAGTACAATATCAGCTTCCCAAGAAGGAGTGATTACATAACCATCAACATCATCATAGATATCTGATTGAGCCGTTATCGCGGCGTTCATTTGTGCTTTGAGCGATACTTCAGGCTAAATCGTACCCACAAGAGCCATTTGTACAGAGAGGCCCGCCATGGTCAGGTTACCTCTTTAGCGATTTCAAATACTGTAGGGACAATGATTGTGTAGATGTCTCCGTTAGCTAATGTAAGTTGAACGTCATAAACATAACGCCCAAAAGAAAGAGGTTTCGTGTCTTCGGGAAGGAGATGGATTATCTCTCCACCAGAGACAGATTTATGAATAAGAGGGTCAGCATCACTGACTGACTTTTTGATTGTGAACTCAAGTCTGTCTTCGGGTAGGAAGACATAAGGTTCTCCCGTGGCGAGGTTAGTTGCTTGAGTAATGCGGAAGCGCGCGGTGTCACCACGGGTCAAATGGATTGTGTTGTCTTTGTCGATTGTAAGCATTGTATCGCCTCCGTGAAACACAATTCGAGTTTCCTTCTATCTATAAAAAGTTATACCATCCACTCCGCGCGGACAGCATAAATTTATATCATCTATGTAAAATAGGCTCTCGCCTTACATTATTTATTATACCATACTTTGCCTAAAAAATCAAATTTTCAAAACTCAAAAAGCCCAATAGGGTATTTCCCTATTGGGCTCACTAAACAACTTAGCCGAATAGGACGGCTTTATATGTATTCGCTACGACAGAAGCCGAAGCGTTCATAGAAATCTTCACACTCTTATCCGCGCCCACTATGATATCAGCAAACACTTGCTCGCCAGTAGTAACCTCAAAGAGTTGAACCATAATGTCTTCCGCAACAATACCATGCACAGACGCGCCAATCGTCCAAGTGGCCTTACCACCAGAAGGAGTAAGAGCAGGGTTCTTCTGAACGAACTTGATGAAGCTCTTGGGCATCGCGCTCCAAGTCGGGGCTCCATCTCCACTAGCCATAAGAACCTGGCCAGCAGAACCAGCAGTAGTTGGCGCATAGAACTCAGGATTGGCATTAGCCACACCATTGAGCTTGATGGAGTTCTTTGTCGCCTGAGCTTCAATACCTTCGAGCTTGGTGCCCTCGGCAGAAGTCATCAGACGCTTATTAGCTTCCTGAGCAACATAAGTTGTGCCAGCTTCGGTCTTGGTAAGAATATCATCATAGCCCGGCGCATCGCCAGCCTGAAGAGCACTATCAGCTTTTCCAAGAGAAGCCTACACGCCACTATCAAGCTTAGCAAGAGTAATCTTACCATCAGTAATAGTCGCAGTAACCTTATGGTCAGCAGACACATCGACGACAATCATATCGCCGGTCTTAGAACCACTGGTTACATACTCAATCAGACTATCAACAGGAATATAAATCTTATCGCTTGTTGCATTCGCAAGAACAAGAACAAGATAGGTTCCCGCAGGCTTACCAGTAGGATTGGTCTCAACAGTACCAGAAGACACCACCATATCCTTCGGGATATTGATAGCGTCGCCAAAGTTCGCGCCATTCTTAGTGAGATGATACACCGCGGCGTAATCGCCAGCAGTCTCATCCTTCACTAAACCATAAGTGTCAGCCGTAGGAATAGTGACCTTCAAGCCAGTAGCAGATACGCTAAGCGCATTACCAGCAACGGGGTCAACCTTTACACCAATCATAGGCGCAGTGGCAGTGCCAGCAACCACGATACCAAGATCAGCAGTAGCCTTTACGGAAGCAACCTTAGCATCAGCAGTCTCTTGAGCAGTTTGTGCGGCGGCCGCAGCATCATCGCCAGCTTTCTTCGCGGCAGCAATGGCAGCATCCTTCGCATCAGCATAACCTTGAGCCTGAGCCTTAGTAGCATAGTTCTTGGCTTCAACCTCAGCCATAGTAGTCTTGCCAGAAGCAAGCTCATAGGCGTCCTTTACAGTGTGAGTATAGCCCGCTTCACCAAGGACAGCTTCTTTTGCGGCGCTAACCTGGGAGGTCGTCTCAGTCTTAGCATCAGCAATAGCTTCTCCCTTTGCAGTAGCAATAGCCGTGGAAACCTTCGCAACATCAACCTTGCCCTCAAGAGCTTCAACACGCGCGGTAATACCACTATCACCAGTGACAAGCCCATCAGCATAAGCCTTGGCATCAGTAAGAGCCTAACCAGAAACCTCATCAGCATACTTCTTCGCACCCTTTACAGTGTCTTTAGCAGAAGTATCAGCGGCAACGCCAACAACAGCAGCCTTCGCATTCTCAACTGTGCTAACAGTAGCAGCAGCATTATCAGCACCATAAGTGCCGTCAAATGTGAGGTTAGCCTGCTTGCTATCAAGAGTATCTTGAAGGTTGGTAATCTTAGAGATGGGAAGTGCAGGAATATCGCTTTCACCAAGCTTCGCGCGCACCACACCAATTTGACCATCAGTCTGCTTGACTTCGGTGACGAACTCGCCAGCAACGGCTTTGTCATCAAAGTCAAGAGCTTCAATCTTGGCTTTCGCATCAGCAATAGCATCGGATTTTGCGGAGGTCGCAGCAGTAATAGCACCATAGATTGTTTTCTTAGTAGCATCATCTGTTTCGCTACCAAGCAATGCAGTCTTTACTTTACCAGCTTCAGCTTCAGCCTTAGTCTGCGCGGTAGCATTGAGGTTCTCGACAGTTTCAAACGCGCCAGATGCAAGACCCTTGACAGGCACATCAGTGCCATCAACACTAATATTACCATTAGCAGAGCCAGTTGCTACACTCTGTACAGAACTATCGGCCTTGCCAAGAGAGGTCTGTACACCGGAATCAAGCATAGTCTTAGTAAGAGAACCAGCCTTTACAGAAGCAGATATCTTGTGGGTATTACTATCAACATTGATTTGGATAGCATCATTCTCTCCCGAACCGCTAGTGACATACTCAATAAGAGAACCAACAGGAACATAAATCGGGTCGCCACCAGAGAGAATGAGTTCAATATATGTGCCAGGCTCAGTCACACCCGCAGGGAGCGCGCCAGCCTTGAGCTCAACAACAGAACCACTTACGACAACAAGGTCTTTGGGGATGTCGATTGTCGCGCCAACCTGGGTTCCGTCCTTCTTGAGCGCATAAGAAGCAACCGCACCCTCAGACGCAGAACCAAGCTTCTCAACAGTGTATTCAGGATGGACAACCTTGGGAACTTCTACACGAAGGCCCTTACCCTCAACAATAGAGAGAGCATTACCCTCAGTGGGGTCAAGCTTTACAGCAACAGAAGGAGCAGTAGCTTCACCACTAACTTCAATTCCATCACCCGCACTAACAGAACCAACCTTACTATTAGCAAGTGCTTGAATGGCGCCAATTTGCGCAAACAATCCAGAAGCTTCTGTCTCACCTTGCGCGGGCGCGCCAACCTTCTCAATAAGACCGGCAACCTGAGTTTGAAGGGTCGCAACATCGCTAGCTAAATCGCCAGAAGCAGTAGTAGAGGCTAACTTGATAAGAGTTCCAGCCTCATTGGAAATCATATAAGCTTCGCACTTACCATCCGCAACGAGAGTAAGCACTTGGCCAACATACGCAGTCGCACCGGACTTCGCATAATTTTCAAGTTCAGTTTTATCATACCAAACGGCAGTAGTATCAACAGGGGCAGGGTTGCCACGCTTGATACTCAGAGGAAAGCCCATATATGCGGCATCATTCATAATAACAGCCATATTCTTTTTCCCTCCTTATCAACCGATTGTGACCGAATAGGTCTCGCCAGCATCAATAGACGCAGGCTGATATACATATACATCATAGGCAGCCGCGGCATAAGCATTCGCGCCTTCAACTTGAGACTGTGTTCCCTGCTTCACAAAGAGGGCAGTAACATCAGCATTGAGGGCACTAGGCATAAGCACTTTCGTAATCTTACGTCCCGCGGGAACAGCAACAACGACCTTTTTCGCACCAGCGCCAGCACCAAAGGTAGCAAGTACGCCAGTTCCACTAGCCTTATTATGGGCAAGCGCGCGAATGTTCGCAGAATTGAGCGCCATACCAGCATCAGTCATCGGGCCCCAGAACATATAGCGGACGCCAACGTAGCTACTAGACTCCTTAGACTTACTGCCAGCACTAATCTTTCCAGCAGGATATGCGTTGCCGAGATTAGTTACAGGAATCGCACCTTCGCCGTATTCAGCCGTAGCAACAATCTTCTTCGCAGAAGCTTCGGCCACGACATTCTCGAAAGTTCCATTAGCAGTCGTTTTGGTCACACCATCACAAACAACCTCCCAAGACTGAGCAGTAATGCCCGTCGGAGGGCCATAAGTGTAACCGCCAGCACTAAGAGCAACAGCATAGGAGAGATTCTTCTTAGTACCAATCTCATATGTGCCGAGGCCACCAGTTGAAGAGAAGCTCACCGCAGGCTCGGTCTTGGAAGGATTAGCTTCTTTCGCAAGAATAGAAGCGAGAACTTCTTTCACGCTCTTACCCTTCGCAGAGAGAGTACCAGAACCATTCGGTTTGGCAAGAGTGCCAATAGCAACGGTGTATGTAAGGTCTTCACCAAAATACACATTACTTGCATCGTAGTTGCCATCCATAGCTTTCCAAGCACCATCATAAATATAAGCAGTATAAGACTTCTTATCTTTATCAATAACAGTCTCTACAACGCCCATATCACCTTGCTGAGCATTGCTTGGAAGCTCGTCAACAGAACCAACTTGAGTAAACTGCGCCTATGCGCCAAGAGGCTTTACCTTTCCGTCTTTGTAACATCTGAACTCTTTCGCGGCGGTATTATACCACACCATACCCTCTTTGAGAGTAGTGGGGTCTTCCGCCACCGGATTGAGCACGGCATTTTGAAGTTCATTGAAATTGAGGTCAAGGTTAGTTACAAACTTTGCCATTCAATTATACCTCCTTATTCAATTACAAAATGCATACCCCGTAAGTTCCGAGGTAGCACTCACTTGTATTTCGTTTTCACTTACATAAGTTATATCAGGATAAATTACATTCTTATTATCATCAACTACGATAATAGAGCAATACTTTCCTAAATTATGTAAGACACTCCATACTTTTTGTGGGACTTCGCTGTGATATACAAAATTAGCGTCTTTTGCTAATGAAACTAACTTTGTATCAACGTAGTTTTTTGTAACGGCTTCATTGGGCAGTGTTGGGTCGCCAGAAAGAATGAGGGGACCAGTCATAGTCCCCCCATCAGTTGAGAGCCCACCATTCTCGCCATTTTTGATTTGGAAAGTAGTATATGTGCCGTCATCATAAGTCACGGTATACGTATCGACAAGACCCTACGTATCAGTCTTTTCAATAGTTAGTATTCCACGCCCAGATGCACCTTGCGCGCCAGGCACGCCTTGTTCACCTTGGGGACCGGCAGGTATAATGGTTTCGGTTGTATGGGATGTTCCATTACTATCCTTCCATTCAAAAATTACTTTTAGCCCAGCATCAGTTACTTCTGTAGCTTTTACTGTGCACGGGGCGCCTTTGAGCGCGCCCATACCTACCAGACACTCATTTACATATTTCTTTACAATTGCATAGGTGAGAATATCCAAACTGCCTCACCTCACATCGGATACCATTGTCCGTCGTTACCCATAATAAAGGTTTCGCCGGTTGTAATGATATATACCTTGTCACCGAAGGAGGTGTTCTCTTGCTTAGCGAGCGTATCTTTATCTGCGTTTGTCATTGCGTAATACACCGCATCAGAGATATTTGCCCGCTTGAAAGATTCTGTAAGCACATAACCCTTCATAGTAGCCCTCCTCATTTGCCTTTAGGGATGAGACCTCCTAAAAGCGATTGTATTAGTCGGATTCGATTTCGTGCAGCGATAGCCGCGATAAATTTGAGGTTCATATCTATCCCCTCTTTTATAAGTAGGGATTTTATTGTAGACCCTATAACTTTTTGGTGAGTTGGAAATTTGAAAATTTTGACAAGTTGGAGTATAATATATATAGAAAATAAGGAGGATTATACTTATGAGTATGATTATTGATGGCGTAGATTTCCAAAGCTTGCCTGCTGAAAAATTTTGGTCATTTCCTTCGGGCTACAAAAAGAATAAGCAGGATGAAATTTATGCTATGATTATGTCAAATGCATATATTGGCTCGCGCAAAATGGATGGCGCCTATTATCGTTTTATAAAGGATATGGACGGTAATATGGTCCTCCAAGGACGTAGTGAAAGTGTGAATGGTGGATTTTTGGATAAGATCGACTGGGTTCCTCATCTTCACTCTTTCTTTGATGTACTTCCGCGTGGGACGTGCCTTTTAGGAGAAATTTATTTTCCGAATAATGAAGGTTCACGCCACGTGACCACTATAATGGGATGTTTGCCCGAAAAGGCGCGCGAACGTCAAGAAAAAGGAGAAAAGCTTCATTATTATGTATTTGATGTATGGGCGTGGGCTGGTGCTTCTCTACTTAGTGTGACCGCAGAAACACGTTTTTCTCAGCTTGGTTATATATCTGAATGTGTTGCGCGCGCAGACAATAAATTTATTGAAATAGCTAAATACTACTATGGCCAGGCTCTTTGGGATGAACTTATGCGTGTGCGTATGCTTGATGGAGAAGGTATTGTAATTACTAAATCCAACTCTCATGCAGAGCCAGGTAAGCGTACCGCACGCAAGACTTTGAAAATAAAGAAAGAACTTGACAATCCCATTGACTGTTTTCTTACTGGCCGTTGGAAGCCTGCTACAAAGGTATATAAGGGAGATTATCCTTATGAGTGGCAGTATTGGTGGAACTTCAAAACTAACGAAAAAATGCTTGGACGCTATTACAATGACTATGAGCACGGCGCAACTATTGAGCCTGTAACTAAAGCTTGGTTTTATGGATGGGCGAGCGCAGTTGAGATTGCTGTTATGGATGGAGACAAAGTCTATCCCGTCGGTTGGATTAGCGGTATTCCTGATGAGGTAAAAAAGGGAATTAGTGAAAGCCCTGAAACATATAGATACCACATTGTAAAAATCGCGGCGATGGAGATTATGAAAGATACCCTCGCATTGCGTCATGGAAAAATTATTGAATGGAGACCCGATGGTGACAAGTCTTATAAAGAATGCACCATTGACCAGTTGATGTGAGTAAGGGCGAAGATTACATTGCTTCTCTTCTTTCGCGGGCAGGCTACAAGTTTGCCCGCGAAGTCTCTATTGAGGGAGTGCGCCGTAAACAAGCTTTACGTTATGATTTCGGGATATACTCTAATGGAGAGCTCCAATCATTAATTGAAGTGCAAGGTCAACAACACTATGTCCAAGTAAAGATGTTCCAACCGACACATACAGACTTCACTCGTTATCAAGAGCACGACCGCATAAAGATTTCTGCCTGTCTCGCGCGCGGGCTATCTTTATATATTATACCATATTGTGATTTAGAAAGTATACAGTCCGCGCAAGATATATTTCAAGATAAATATCTTGCAAAGTCAAAATGGCATAATGACCAAAATAATCCCTATAAGCGCAACTAAAATGTAGAAACCGTAGCATAAAAACTCTACTTTTATTTGGCGAGGTGAGAAAAAATGCCAAGTGACATAATTTCTGCAATCTCAAATTGGATAATTACTATTGGTGCTATCGCGGGAGCACTTACAGCAATATATAAAATTTTTTCTCCTATGACTAATTGGGGTAAGAAGCGTAAAGAGAAAAAACGTAAATTGCGTAATGAAGAAATAAGAGAGATGGCTCGCGCAATAGCAAATGAGAAAAGAGACGAAGCTTAGCGCACGGTTAAAAAAATTATTGATGCTAATAATACAAAAATTGAAACATCTTTCAATGCTATAAATACGCACTTGAATAATGTAGATAAACAATTAGCTGATGTAATGCTTATCAATGCGGAACAAACTAAAACAATAGAACATATGAATGAGAAAATTGATACTAACGAAATTGACAGATTGCGATGGGAGATCATTTCTTTTGCCAATTCTTTACGATATGATGATGGTTAGTCTGCTACTTTGGAGGGATACAACCACGTTTTTGATGCTTATGGGAAGTATGAAAATCTTCTTGAATAGCTTGGACGTAAAAATGGGAAAATAGATAATGAATATGCCTACATCAAAATTATGTTTAATGAGTTCAGTAAAAATTACTCAAAATGAAATTTGACTTTTTAGAAATCATATGGTATAATGAAATTGTAAAGTGGAAGGAGCTTTATAAAGGAGTTATATCATATGATTTTTTTATATTTAGGAATAGGCTTTGTTATTATTGAAATAATTACTATAATATTATTATGTAATAGGAATAAAAAATTAGAGGCCTTACGATGGAAACAAGTCTGTGAACTTAGGGAAGAACTAAATTAGAAAAAAGAAATAGATGAAAACAATTTTATAAAAGAATTAGAACAAAAGAAACGAGAATATACTAATAAATATATAGAATTTCAAGAGCAATAGAACAAACAATATACTCAATTTTGCAATGACCTTCAAGAAAAGAAAAAATTACAACAAGATAAAGTAGATGCAGAGCTTCAAGGACTAGTGGATAGTGAACGTGAGCGTTTATTAGGCCAAGTAAATATAGAAATTGAAAAACAACGGCGCGTTTTCAATGATGATTTGTATAAATATATAGCTAAATGTAATTTACAGAAAGACGAAATAAATGAAGAAATGGAGTAGCTAAAAACGCAATTGCTTCAATTGAAGTCAACACGAGAACTGACCATTGAAAGTTATAAAAAAGAACAAGAAATACTTGAATAGCAAGATTACTATAGAATAAAACTTTCAGAGGCAGATAAAGAAGATATAAAAGTATTGCGAAGTATTGAACCGCGCCTTACAAATAGAGAAGCTCTAAATAAACTTATATATGATGTATTTATAAAACAGCCTATGAATGATATGTTATTTAGAGTGCTCGGAGATAAGGAAAAGTGCGGTATATATAAAATTACTCACATACCTTCATAGAAAGTATATATAGGCCAATCAGTAAATATAAGACGTAGATGGACATCTCATATCAAGAGTGCATATGATATAGGAGATATAGCTCATCAAAAAGTTCACGATGCAATGGCTGATGAGGGAATAGATAACTTTACGTTTGAAGTAATTGAAGAAGTAAGTAAAGATAGATTGAATGAACGTGAGAAATATTGGATAAACTATTATAAAAGTCAGGATTGGGGTTGGAACCAAAAGTCCTAATTTGAGGTTTGAATTATTATAAAATATATTTAGAATGTAAGTCTGGGACGGCGCGCCCCCGCCTAAAGGGGCGGAGGCGGGCGCGCCTACTTATTGGTAAGTGAAG
>OGQO01000235.1_pt1 | contig 59391 bp, 67 predicted proteins | sample 1553241 | NCBI WGS metagenome assembly OGQO01 (sample SAMEA2579933, study PRJEB22360) | human gut metagenome | biome: human gut; feature: human-associated habitat; material: faeces | place: Denmark | collected 2008/2010
CGTAGGTTTCAACGACCTACCTCACTTCAACCGTGTGTTCAAGAAAGAATATGGCATTACACCCTCACAATTCAGAGCAAATAGTTCAGTTGAGCTGTAATTTTTGGTCTTTGTTTACAGAGAGGACTCCGGGGATTTTTTCATAAAATTCTATGGCGTCGGAGACAGCTTTATTTTTGGGGACAGTTACGGCGATGCCATTTATATTCTGATAGACATACAATACTTCGGAACCGTATTTTTTAGCGGCATCAAGCAGAGCTTCATTTCCAGTTTCCGGATCGTAATAAATGATGAGGTTTACTCCTGGTGTCTCAATCTGCGCCACTTTAGTCGTTCTGCACGCCGGCAAGATGATTGCAAGAGCCAATATGATTATTTTAACTGTCTGTTTGATCATATTCTGATTACCAATATGATTATTCGTAGTCGATGCGCTCAATCTTGAAGATGACTGGGCGCGTACCATCGTTGCAGCAGGTTATCATGGTGTTCTCGTCGCGCATCCAGCCCTTCATTATTGAGCCTCCCTGCAAACCGGTATAGATATAACGAGAAATCGCATCCCATGCTTCGGAGCAGAACGGTTTCTTTGGGCCCCCGGCAATCTCATCGGGATTACCGTCGGTTTTCATAAGGGTATTCAAACCGCAATGCCAATAGTCGTCGTGTTCGTCATCGCGGAGAAATACAAACTCATCACCCTTGTTATAGACCGGGCATTTGCCCGAACAAGGGTTGGCGCAATACTGCCGCTGGTATTCCGGATACAGCTTGGTGTCGAGCACCGTTACTCTCACTTTATGCTTCATTGTCTAGCCCATTAATAGGATTGTTATTGATTCTTTTCCTGACTTTGAGCCATGCTGGGCTACCGGCGATACAGCATTCCTGCATTGTACCGCACATCTCAATGAATCTGCTTCGTGGAATTGAGAAGCTGAGGATGTCCGGTCGGAAATAAGGTCGGGCCGAAACATCCATCATTCCGATGAAACAGTGCTTGCCGGACTTTCGGTTCTCATTCACAATACAGGTGATTGTCGATGCACAACCGGAACCCCATGGAGACAATACTGCATTGGGGTCTTCGCCGTCATAGTTGGCCCATGCGAAAAGACCGGATAATACATCGGGCGTCACAAAGAACACAAGACCTTCAATTTCATCGAAACTGTCGAGTCTCCCTATCGGTACAATATTCAGATATGGCTTGCCGGACAAGCGTGGATTCAGTGCAGTTATATAACCGCGAACCAGTTCAGGCGACTGCTTGTATTTTTCAATGTTAGAAACGAAGTTATATACTCGCTCCTGTGCCGGTCCCAGCCCCGTATAAAGTTTGCCGCCTCCGCATGTAAGGCTTTCGGTATCAAAGGTCACGGTTTCTCCATTATATGCCCTGTGAAATTGCTTGAACATGCAGCCCGATATATTCCGAGGCTCACTTAAAGGCATATCGGTGTAGACCACGGCGAGGGGCAACGGCGCAGATTCTCCGAAGCATTCGCGGTATTCAGAAATAAAATCGCTTGGTGTCATCATACATGATTGCCTTTTGAAACAAGGTGCAGAAACCCTGTTTTGTTGAACTCATCGTTTGTTTCGTTTTTACAGCATGGCTTATGAAAAGCCTTTTCCAATATGCAAAGTTAACGATAATTGCACAATTTTTAGTAATTTTGTATCCGGAAAACTTATCAAATTCAATCAAATTCAAGACAATATGACTAAAGCAGATATAGTTAGCGAAATAGCTAAAACAACAGGCATCGACAAAGCCACCGTACTCACTGTCGTTGAACAGTTCATGACCGTGGTTAAGGACAGCCTCGCACACGGCGAAAATGTATATCTCCGTGGATTCGGTTCCTTCATCGTAAAGACCCGTGCTGAGAAGACCGCCCGCAACATCAGCAAGAACACCACACTCATCATCCCGGCACACAACATTCCGGCGTTCAAACCCGCAAATTCCTTCAAAGAGGAAGTGGCAAAGTGATTATGGAAGAAGAAAACGAAGAGGAACAGTCCAAGGTCGAAGCTATCCATATTCAATCAGAGACCTGCAACTGCTCTGAATGTCAGGGAAAACGTAGTAAGTATATTGCGATTCTTGACGTTGACCGATATATAGATTCTCTTAACGACTGGGATTGAACCGGCAAGAGAAAGAGGTGTTCTAAGAGTATGACCCAAGAGTAATCACAGAAGGAACATAAAAACTGATTATTATGAAGAAATTCAATATAGCACTCATTGTCGGTGCAACTTTATTGATTTCGATGGCGACAGGATGCTCAGGCAATAAAGAGGCGACAGATAAGCTCGATAATAAGGCTCAAACCGAAATCGCTAACGCCGACATTCGCGGACAGTGGTATATCGAGAACATAGTTTTCAGCGATTCCGACTATGTGCGTCCCGACGAGACATCATCGAGCATGAAGCAGTATATCATGTTTGAAGACAGTACTTACTTCATTATGACGAACTGCAACTCCATCAGCGGGTCATATACTGTTATAGGAGATTCCATCAAACTCGGTGACGGAGCTATGACTGAAATGGCTTGCGATGATATGCGAACTGAGGATGCCCTTCGACGGATTATTCCCCACATTTCCACAATAGATATCCAGAACGATTCTGTTATAAGATTGAATGGCACGGCTCCGGCTGAATGTATCTTACTTCGCAAAGTTAAAACTGAAATCAAATGAAGAGGGTTATAGTAATTGTCAGACATACTTTATTATTGATACTGATGACGATAAGTGCCACTCAAATATCAGGTTGCAACACCAATGACAATATTATTTCTGTCTCAGCACCTGAGTTTGACAAGGAAATCAAAGCGGACTCTGTGCAATTACTTGATGTCCGCACACCTCAGGAGTATGCCGAAGGTCATATTGACGGGGCATTGAACATCAATGTCCAATCAGATGATTTCCAACGCATGGTCGAGAAAGAATTGTCGAAGGATTCTACCATTCTTGTATACTGTCGAAGTGGCAGACGCTCGATGGATGCGGCCGAGACACTGACTAAACTCGGATATAAAGTGGTTAATCTCAAAGGTGGAATCATCGAATGGAAAGAAAATGGACTCCCGGTAACTACTGGAGGACTACCAAACTAGATGATCTACAGATGATTCAGATAGGACGATATAAATTGGGAGTTGCCCCGGCTTCAATGATTATTGTTTTCATTGTCCTGTCAGTGTGTGCTGTCGTTGCTGCTTTTCATCAGGCGAAACCGGAGTATCCGATGCCATTGTCAGGCATCATCATGATCAACGAGGAGATGGCATTGCTGGCAACTCTTGTTTATGGCATATTTGTTCATTTTGCGATAGTATTGATCAACAGACTGAAGAAATGAATATCGAGGAACTCAGGGACTATTGCCTTTCGATGGAGGGCGTGACCGAAAAGACTCCTTTCGGCAAATTCGCCCGGCGTTTTGACTCAGTCCTCGTGTTTTATATCCTTGACCATATGTTTTGCCTGACCGACATGGACGATTTTACATCGGTGACTGTCAAGGCTGATCCCGAGGTAATCTCGGAACTGAAAATGACCCGTACATCGGTCGGCAGCCATAGGAACATGAGTGAACGGCATTGGATTCAGCTCAACCTCAATGGCGACATTGCCGACCGGGAAATCTACGATCTCGTCAAAAGTTCATACGAAATCGTAAAATCGAAATATTCCAAGAAACGATAAGGCAAAAACTCTCTAATTGTCTGAATTATTCGATGATGTATTGGGTGACACCTTCATAGTCAACCTCAATGACTGGAATTAACAATTCCATATAAAGGTAACGAAACAAAACAGCCCGGCCTCACGGTCGAGCTGTTTCGCATTCAAAAATAATGACAAAAAATCCAATTATGAAAAAGTAGTTTTACTTGGCAGTAAGAAATAGTTCTATCTTGCAGTGGCGGTTGGCTTCATCGGGATTGAAACGGTCGATGCCGCCTTGATTGATTTTGGTTATGAGGGAGGTGCCAACACCTCGTTTTTGAAGCTGTGAGATGATATAATCCGCACGGTCGTTGCCGAGTCGGTGATTGATTTCATTGGTGCCTGTACCGCTGTCAGCGGCTCCTGTCACTCGAAGTGTCAGTCCATACTGTTTGACTACACGTACAATCTCGTCAAGATTGACAAGCTGGGAAGAATCCGTCAGATTAGTAGTCCCGAGGTCAAAGAAGAAGAATATCGGACTGCCGATACACTTCTGCCCGGACTTAATGAGTGCCAGATAATTGTCATTATTCAGCACGGCAACCGAATCCGTGGGGACGCCACCATTATCGGCATATCCTAATCCGGAGATAGAATCAGCAGATTCGTTGTTGATCAGACTGCCGATGTAGTCAGTCTCATCATCTATCCCATCAAGGTCTTCGATATTCTTGAGCATCTTGGAACTGTAGTCGTTCTTGGCACCTTTAAGTCTGGCGCGAAGGCTGTTGAGACCGGAATAATCATTGACTGGATAATGGCTGACGGTATCATCATTGTCAGATTCTTTGTTGAAGATATTGCCATATCGAGAGAGCAGACCTTCAATCTCCAGAATCTTCTTCAATTCGGCGACGATGCGGTCATCGTTGGAAGATTTACGCGACAACCTGTCATTCTCATCTGAGAGCGAAAGACAAAGCTCACGCAGGCGCGAGTTGTCCAGCATCACAGGCTTGACATCTATGACCTTGCGGAATCCGGTCTTTCCGAGTGTGAAAGATACTCCGGCAGAGAGCGACAATATGTTGTCACCTCCGAAGCGGTTAGGTTTGCCGTATCCGTCGAAGTCAGAGAATGTGGTCTTACACCCTAATTCGAGATTCAGTTTCAATCTGGAGGTCAGACCGTATTGGGCTATGACACCATAGCTGATGGCAAAGGGATTTGTCTGTGCCTGTCTATTATGAAGCATCCCCACACCGAGATACGGAATCAGACCGAAGCGGGTCTTGTCATGGTTGCCGTACAGTGAGTTTGTGAGATTCCAGAGTATTTCCGAAGATAAGCCCCAACCGTCCTGAGATTCCTTCTGGGCATTGTTGAGCCAATAGCCGGTAAAAGACAAGCGGCTGCCGACTGTCGGAGTGAACCACTTGCCGGCATTGATGCCGAATTGTCCCTTGATGCGACCACCGAGGTCATTGCATCCCATAGGGGTGCCAAGGAGAGCGTTGATACCTCCGTTAACCCCGACAAACCAGTTGCCTTTCCAGCCGGGCGACTCGACAACATCCTTGTTATATGAGATTGAAGGCTTATAGAGCAGCTCCATAATATCCCGGTGATTGGTTCGGAATGTATGGGCATAAGCGAAAGCGTCTGAACTGACGGCACTTGCCATCAGAGCGACTGCGAGTATGTAAAGTTTATGTTTCATCTGATTGGTTTTGAAATTTGAGTGCAAAGGAAAACACAAAAGATTCAATAGCGAAATATCAGCTGTGAGTCAACCGATTATTTAAGTTGCTTTATGAAAATCACAAAATCGGCACTTGTTTCTGGCACTCAGCCATGGTTAATGACGCTTCACCTGTTTTGAAGCCGGACGAAGCATCTTGTGAGCCTGCATCATGCAGCGGTAGGCGAAGCGGCGGTCATCTTCTTTAGGATCACGGCCCCACGGAAGGTCGGATGCGGAGCCACCGCCGCCGCTTCCCTTGGCGAACTGAATTGCCCCGTCGAGATACCCGGCGAACAGATACATAGCGCATTTCAGGATCTCGTTGGGCTTCTCCGCCATTGCCATGAGAAATTCCCCGTCGAAGCCGGCTTTTTGTTCCGGCGTCATTGCCGCCAGCAGAGAGCGCATATCGACAACAGACCTTCCGAACACGGCATCCGTCAGTCTCATGCGCATTTGTTCCTGGTTCTTCTCCGTGAAATTGTGGTATTCTCTCATCGCATTGGAGCGTTTCTTGTTGGCGGACTTCAATTCATCCTGAAGCTGTGCGAGCTGCCGGTCGGCGGTCTTGAGCTTTTGGCGTTTGTCTTCAAGTGATGATTCGGTGACACGAAGTTCATCCTCAAGGTCGGAGATTCGCTGACGCAATTCTTCGGCATCGCCGTTCCCTGATTCGATGTCAGATTCCATCCGGTCAATCTGGTCATTGAGGTCTGCCTCGCGTGTCTCAAGATTGCCAATCATCGTATTGAGACCCTTGCAGCATTTCTCCGCCTTACGGATATCCGCATACAGCTCCTTCAATGTCTCATGCCTGTCGCTTATCTGAATTTCCAGGTCGTTACACTCCTGACGTAGTTCCCTGCGATATTCCTCGGAAGTCCGATGACGGGCCCCTGTCTCCATGATGCTTTGACCACGACCAAGTCCCCATCGCTCGTTAACTGCGGCAAGCTCATTATGAAGCCGGAGAGTGCGTTCTTTGAACTCGATTTTATCTTTCCCCGCAAACAATTCCTTGAACGAAAATTTATTACGAGGCGTGATTGGCAACACGGTGCAATGAATGTGCGGATTCTTTTCGTCCAGGTGAACGTAGAAACCAACAATATTGTCTTCGCCCCATTTGTCACATGCGAATCTGTAAATGTCTTTGGCCCAATTTTCGATGTCTTTACATCTGGTGATGGATGAATTGTCCGCACCATGTTCCAAATCAACAGTCTGATTGCCGAAAGCCAGACGGTGCATCCGGTCCCGGCTTCCTCCGAAGATGATATTGACAACGGTTCGGCGATTAGGCTCCTTTCCTTTCCGCTTCATTTCCTCATTAGGGTCGATTATTCCCCGTTCCGCAAGCGTCTCCTTGATGCGCCGGGGAATACTCTTTGTCTGATCTATCGGTTGTACTACACCTCCCCGGGCCACCTCAAAATTGAGATGCGCCCGGGTGCGGTCATAGTTGCCGCCCTTGACGGCAACATTCCAGCTTCTGTCAGACCAACGCCGTTGATGCTCGTTGGACTGATTGGTCGACATTCCTGCCGAGGCATGGAAGTCGATTACCTGTTTAGCCATATAAATGTAAATTAGAGCGTTAAACGCAGTTCTAAAAGGGCCGAGCTTGCTCGTAACAGCCTGCCGGATACGGCAACTCCCAGAGGATTTTCAATCCGAAGGGGGTATTAGGCTACCCGGGTGGTTCACAATCCGGCAACTTCGCGCAAGCGCGTTGTCTATAAGCCAACCTGGACGATGACCACGGGAATCGGTCAGGCATATACCCGGAGAGGCGCACAGCGCACGTCAGAGAGGCTCGGAATGGCCTCCTGCAACCTTCGGGTACCCGCTATTACCGGAAGCAAGCAAGGCACGTTTTAGAGGCTGTCCTTGATGAAATCGACTTCTAAATGGTTGAAGAATCCGTCGAGCGCAGACCGGGCGTCCGTAATAGAGGATGATTCTTTGACCGCTTTGATAACGGATGTCTCATGGTGGAGACCGGGACTGTAACCCTTAAGGAGACGGAGCCAGTCCGACCAGTTGCCGGATAGATACACATTGAAGATGCGTCCAAGGCACTCGATGCTACAAGAGTCAGCCGTTTCGGGAAGCTCTGCCGGGCGGTTGTGCCATTTTCCAATCATCTGCCGAATCAGTGAATACTGTAAGGAGAAAATCTTGTGCGAATAAGCATAATCGTCTTCCTTGTCAAAGGATTCGAGCGTTTCTACGATTGTCTCTACAAGTTCGGAATCGGTTATATTGCCGTCAAGCCATTCGTCCATCTTGTCAGCAAGCGGTTCCGGCACCTTGAACGGTACCTGCGGCATAATGAAGGCAGGGGCGTATGCGGCATCCGGCCAGTCCATCGTCATGGTAACGAGAGAACAGCGGTCAAGAGGTGTCTTCGACAGAAGCCCGAACACCTCAAGCTGGTCGAAGAACTTGCGCACTGTCTCGCGTGCCCAGTTCCAACGGTCGGCCAGGTCTGTAATCGAGATTACGAGCTGGCCGGTTTCCAGATTGAATGTCTGTCCATAGGAAGGCTTATAAGGGGTCTTTGTTTCCACGACATTGTGCAGAAGGTAGAGATAGGCACTGAGCCTCGAAGCACCGAACTTGGTGGGTACTGCGAGGTAGTCCAGAATCTCCGGTGTGAGCCTCACGTTCCATAAGCGGCTGTAGGGCGTCTGGTGGTTATACTTGGTTTTGGTCATTGAGAGATGTGGTAATTGAATAGAGGTTTATTATCAAATTATAAAAGGTAACTGTCTTAATGGGAGGGAATAAAAATGGACTGCCGCTGTCAGAAGCAGAGAGCACGGATGCCCCGTACCGTAGCCGGTCGGTGGCATCCTGTACCTCCGCATCGAGTTCAGCCAATCTCTCCGCGCATCAGCTTTACTTTCTCAGCCTCGCAGAAAGCGTTGTATTCTGCGGCATCGGTTCCGCGCTCGATGTTCTCGTCTATGATGTCTCCGAGCTGGTCGAAATATACCTCCGGGTGAGCAAGCCGGATGCCGTTTGCGTCCTTGAGATAGATTTCGTAATAGTCCATCTCGTTGTAGGAGATTAGCACGTTTCCCTTGAAAAGCCTGCCGTTCACTTTGAACATAAGAGTTGCCATACCCTTGTGTACGGTGGCGAAAAAGCCGTGGAGTGCGCCCCACGAACAGATTACGTTCATGGGTGTGGTGGCGAGCAACTGTTGGCGGATAGTGTCCGCAATCTGCATTACATATTCTTTATCCATAGTGCTGGGATTTATTGTTTCCCTCACCTTCGAGAACCATTCTCATTGGCTTCGGGAAACGGGTTGTTTTCTGCCATACAAGTTGCCGTATCTTACGAACCAAAATCTCAGCGAGACCGGCGGCCCGTTTTGGAGAGTAACCAAATACGGCGATTAACTTTGCAGAACGACAACCCTCCCGGAGTCAACGCGAATAGTATCCTGATATAAGAGTGCTGTCCGCACAAGCGGTATATCGGGAAAAATTCTCCGGCGACTTCAGTTGCCGCATCAGTTCTTCCGACGGATAGAAGACCGAACCGATGGAGAATATGTAGAGATTCATTGAAAGAGGCCATATCGCCGGTTCGACAACGCAGGTCAGCATGGCTATGAATCCCAATCCAATGCCCAGGCGGGTCTGCAGCCAGAAGATGCTGCGTTCAGTTATGCGGAAAGAGAACATCGACAGGCATAGGACCGTACCCACTCCAAGGGCCCAGTTCACTCCGTAACTCTGCAGATAGCAGAAGTTGAAGGAGAGCATAAGCAACATCAGGAGCGATGCGAAAAGTTTGCGTGCCGACAGGCTGAATGTCATCCGGCGATAGAACTTCTGCATCCCCGGTGTGTCACGGCGATAGAAGAACATCGACAGCATGGTGACTATTGCCGGATAAAAATGAAGGAACATTTGCATATTGATAATCTTTGTCTTGTTACGCCTCAAGTTCTAATTCGAGTGTTCCCCACGAGGCTTTGGAGAAAATCATATTGACATCATTGAATGTCAGGGAAAGAGTGTTGATCCGTGCAATCATCGAACTGTCATGGCCGGAACAATCGGATATGGCCTTGTCAATCCGGCCTTCCGGAATTGATATTATCGTTCCGCGCCTGTATCCGTAAAGACCTATCCTGACTTCAAGGCGAAAGACCTTTGATGTGACTTTCATTATCGACGCATCATTTACGGCCACTCCGTTACGGAATGAACCGAAATCAACAGCCTTTATCCATGTCCTGTGCCAGTCGATGACTTCTATCAGGTGGTTGGCAAGGGCGTCCGTCATCAGAGGAAATAACTCAGCAGCTCCTCTTCCGATATGCGGTATGCGAACTTGCCGGATTGCACGGCGGCTCTGCGGAGCGTCTCACGCAGCTCTGCAAGCATCCTTTCGAGAGAGAAGTACAGCTTCACATCAACCCCGGTGATTTTCCCGCAGGAATTTGTAGTGGCGCAAATCTGAAACATCACGCCGGTGCCGGGTTCCTGAAAGGCGCACACCGACTGGCCGTAATCGGTGTCTTCCGAGCGCCAGTGACGGTAAAGCTCGATGGTGCCGTAAGACTCGCTCAGTTCACTGCAGAAATCCTCGAAAGCAAGAGCTTCAGGAAGAGAGAAGTCAAGCAGTGCGTAATCATCATATACCTCACGGGCAGTCCTGTTTTCGAGTCTCGGTTTGATGATGGCCGGGAGCTTCAACGCGCCCGACTCTAAAAATCTTTCTATGGTTCCGTTTGTCATTAAAAATAGCATGATTGGTTAATCCGGGTGCAAAGATAAGTCCGTAAAACATTCTGTAAAAGCCTGTGTTCAAGGCTTTAATCTTCTTTATGAATGTGGCTATAATTTATAATCGGGTTATGTCGCAGATATTAAGAAAGATGCACGGAAACGTATATAAATATCGGCTCCTTTTGCTAACATTATTTACAAATGGAGATTATATTTATATAGTTAAAAAGCTGTATTCCAGATGATAATATCATCAATGTGTGCTATCTTTGCATGAAAGAAAGATAATAGCGCAATACAGATGGCAAGATACGGATACATATTACATTCGGCAGATGATGCAACAGTCAGGAATATTGAAGAATCGGGATGTTGCCGGATATTCAGGGAAAGCAGATACGACACTCAGACAAGACCGGAGAGAAGAACCCTTCTCAGGCAGATCGGAAACAATGACGAGATAATTGTTCCCAGGCTATGCCACATTGTCAATGGCTGCTCCAATCTGGCGGTACTTCTGGAATATTGTGAAGTCCGCAATATCAGACTGATCTCAATCAGGGACAGGATTGACACTGCCGGCATACTCTATGACGGCGAATCGGACAGGAACATAGTGTCGGCATTCAAGACACTGGCATCAGATGTGGCCGACATTAAAAAAGGAAACGGCGAAAAGCCGCTGCAAACGCAGTCCCCGGTTCAAACGTCGGCCAAGGAACGGAGGACACAACGCGACAGTCGTGTCATAAGCATGTACCTCACCGGCCTTAATACCGGGGAGATATTAAGACTTAACAACATCAGCAAGACCACGCTGTTCCGTGTACTGCGGAAGCATGGCATCCCGACAGAGAGGCTCGGCAAGAAACGTCCTATCTGTGAATGACCTTTCTGTTTCTTCGGACAGGCTCACGTTCCGGAGGTATGGTGTCGATTTCGCCGTCAGTTGCAGGCAGGCTCTCCGCCGATAAGGTTTTCATCAGAACCGAATCCACGGCTTCAATCCTCGGATAGTATTCATCGACTTTGGTCTTCAGTTCATCAACGGCGTGTTTGCCACGGTGATAGACATACAGTCCGTCACCTATCACGTTATCTCCCTCCACCAAGAGATAAAGGAAGAGTATCAATAACAATTTCTTCATATCGCAGGAATAATCAGGTTACACGATATACTATGTCGCAATCAATCACCTCACATGGCTTTCCGAACCACGGGCAACTGCTGAAGTAAGGCTGCCATTCATCATCTGACGGAGGGCATACAAGTTCCACCGCTTGCTCACGGAGCAGGCTGTCAATCTCGTTGACTTCCTGCTCTGTGAGGTCGGTGGCGTCGCCGTTCACCAGATAGCACAGGGCGTAAGTGGGAACTTTCTCGACACCGGTTTCCATAGCTGTCATTCAATGGGGGTGAGTTCTTCGATGCCCACGGTATAACCGTAGCCGTCCTCGTTGCGCCATTCGCGGCAGGTCTCGACATCGACAAGGGTTTCTCCCTCCTGTCCGTCAAAGTTCTCGGCGGCTTCCTCAATCGCCACTGCCATAGCTCCCTTGGCCTTTTCATAGTCCACATGGAGCGCGTGTGCATCGGTAATACTCTCTGCTGAATATTCAATCAGCACTGTCACAAGATAGAATTTCTTATTCATATTCGTATGGTTTAATGGATTGTCAAATCATGGGGATAGAGCGTCCATGCTCCTTGAGGTAGTCGAGCATTGCTTTTGCTTCGTCGTGCGAAGCCTGGTTCCGAGGGTCGGTGGCATAGTCATCGGCTCCGATAACCTCTATGATTGCCTTGCAGAGCTTATAGACGCTCTGCTGGATTGTGCGGTGCATCAGGGGTATTTGTGCCGCCACTTTCTTCGGGTTGAAGGAATAGTTGTTGACTGCGGTTTCAATCGCCTGTGCAAGTTCTTTTTCGTTCATAATTTTACCAAATTTGGTGTGAATAATGTTTTCTCCCTCCGTTTTGCTCCTATGGAGCTGTCGGGAGGGGTTTATATGCGCATTACAGGGGCATCGACAAGGGGCGAAAGACAAGGTTTTCAAGATGATTTTTCAGGCAACTGCAAAATCTCGCGGAAACACTGCATGACCTTGGCCGTCGCTCCCGGATGCCGAACTTCGCGCCATAAACCACGGAGACTGCTCCCGGGAAGAAATGCAGAACCGACATATAAGTGGGAATCGGCCTAAAAAGAAAGGGAATAATATGATATATAAGAGGTCATGGGCGCAGCCACGTATAGACACGGCAAAACCGTGCCTATGTAATCAGCGATCTATCGCATTAGTCAATCTCTATCTCATCGGGATAGACATCTATCTCGGCTCCGGAACTTAACTGTATGACAAAACCTTTCGGTGTCTGTGCCACAATGGTGCCACTGCGATAGCCACGCCACGGCTCAATAAGGTGGCACTGTTTTCCATATTCGGGAAAGTCGGTGTAATGACCCTGCTCCGAATTGGCAGGGTCATTGAAATCGGGAAACATCATCATATATCTTCTTTTTGTGTGTCATCTATGATTTTCAGACAGCATGGATAGATTGATTTGAAAGCACTGATTATGGCATCGGCCGCCTTTCTGCTCTCCGCATCCTCGATATAAAGGCTGTGCGTCCAATAGTCATAACTGAAGTCGGCAACTTCTCCCGAATATCTGTCAGTGCCTGAGTATATGGTGGCTGCGAAGAAGCCGCCCATGCCGCTTTGTTTTCCTACAAGATGGTTGTAGAGCGTAAATTCCTCATTGTTGCTGTCCGAACTGGTCAGCCTGTCAACAATATGTTTGATGTATTTATATCTTTTCATACCACTTTCCGGGCTTTATTGAAACGACCGGCTTTCCAGCCGTAAATCTCTGCGACATAGGGGTGCAGGGAGCGGGTGCGTTTGCGGAAGCCTGCCTCGTCTATCTCACGGTTGTATATCTGTTCTGCGATACGTTCCGCAGTCTCCTGGTCTTTTGCCACACGATAGAGCACATAGTGCGATGCGTCATGGTGGGTCAATATGCCACGGATATTGTTGCCGTCGGAATACCATTCGTTGTTATCTTCCGAAATAGTGAAAATGTCATTGATAGTGCTTCCGAGTATCCTGTAACCCTGCCGTCTGCCGTTCCACCTGCCGACATCGGCAAAAGCGATTATCACGCCCTCAACCTCTTTGTCAAGATTCATGCGCTCGTCAGCGAGATAGCCGTCAACGACTTCTGCCCACTCATGGTCTGTGACGCAATATTCCTCGTTTTCAAGGATTTCTCGCTGATACTGTTGATATTCCTCTCTTGCGTCATCGTCAAGATAGGTATCGCTTGTCCAGATTATCAGTTTCTTCATAGTCATATCGTGTTAGATTGTTGCCTGATTGTATATGCTTGGTTCTGAAGTCACGTTGTAGATGTATTGTCCGCAACGTACAAGCAAAGCATCTTTGCCGTAGTACAATTTTTTCATACCCTTGATAGAGCCGGAACGGTGAAAGTTCGGGAAACGGCTTATGTTGCAACGCTTTCCTTGTTCGACTGTCATTTTCTTTGTCTGCATATCTGTATTGTTTGAATGTTTATTCTTCCCCTCCCGTTTATTGCTCCTTTCGGAGCCGTCCGTGAGGGGTTTATCTGCGCATTGCAGGGGCATCTTTCAAGGGAGCAAATGACAAGGTTTTCAAGACGATTTTTCCGGATACCGGCAAAATGTCGCGGAAACTCCGGCACGACCTTGGCAATGCTCCCCGATGCCAAACTTCGCGCCAATAAACCCGACTGGACTGGTTCCGGAGAGAAATAATATGTACAAAAGCACCACTAATTCAAAAATAAGTGGTAACTTTGTACACATGAAACAGGAAATTCCGGAAAACATACAAAAGGTGCTCGATGAGAACAATGGCACCATATCCTCATCCCAAGCCAAGGAAATAGGACGCTATGCTTATTATAGTGTCCTAAAGTTGGTTAAGAATGGGACTCTTCTAAAACTCAGAAACGGACTGTTCATAGAGCCCTCCAGACTGGCTAACACGATGATTGACATCAATCGGCTTATTCCAATGGGTGTGCTATGTCTTTATTCCGCTTGGGCTTACTACAATCTTACTACTCAGATTCCTGCGGAATTCAATGTCGCAGTCGATAAAAATATTAAAATTACAATTCCGGATTATCCTCCGATAAGACTGTTGCGTTGGTCTGGGGAAACACTCTCCATTGGAGTAGTTAAATCTCAAATGAATGGTTATAATGTGCAGATTTACGACCTCGAAAAGAGCGTTTGTGACGCAATAAAGTTCAGAAATAAAGTTGGTATCGATGTAATGTCCGAAGTATTGAGAAATTACTTGCAACGTCCAGACCGCAATATTTCAAAACTTGAAAAATATGCCCGTGAACTCAGGCTCTATTCAACTCTCGAGAAATATATGGAGGTAGAACTATGACAACGAATTACGGTAAATCAATACATGATAGGCTGCTGAATATCTCCCGAAAAGAAAAGCTTTCTTTCCAGATGATATTAAGCCGTTATATTCAAGAGCGGTTCCTTTACAGGGTCTCAGTAAGTGAATATTCATCGAAGTTCCTACTGAAAGGAGGTGCTTTGATGTATGTTTTTGACTTATTCGCGGCTCGACCGACATTGGATATAGACCTGCTTGGCGTTGGAGTGAACAATAGTCTGCCAAACATGAAGGATATCTTCACTGAGATATGTTCTATCAGCGAAGAGAGCGATGGTGTGATATTTGATGTGGATGCACTTGACGTGCAGGAGCTCATGGCGAATAAAAAATATCGTGGGGTGAGGATAACTGTTCCGGTAAGTCTCCATTCCATGAGAGAGATATTATCTATTGATATAGGCTTTGGAGATATAGTCACACCTTCTCCCGTCCAGATAGAATACCCGCTTTTGCTTGACGACAAGCCTGCCGCAAGTTTATTGGCATATTCCGCAGAAACAGTTGTGGCGGAGAAATTTGACGCCATGATTTCTTTGTCCGAAAATAACAGCCGAATGAAAGACTTCTTTGATGTATATAGATTCATTCGGCGCGGTAATCTGGACAAATCTATTTTAGAGGAAGCGATTTCAGTGACATTTAGTAATCGGGGAACATCGTATCAGGAAGACCATCCATTATTCACGGAAGAGTTTGCAAATAACTCGGTCCGCCAAACAAGATGGCGAGCATTTTTGAAGAGAATTAAATATCCTCATAATTTGGATTTCCCGATAGTCATGAGCGAGATCAGGAGTTTCCTATTACCTTATTGGCTCAAACAAAGATAATGAAGATTCAGTACGCATCCGACCTGCATCTTGAATTTGGAGAAAACTCCAAATGGCTGAAGGACAATCCACTGATCCCTTCGGCTGACATTCTTGTTCTTGCAGGAGACATAGGGTATCTCGGCGATGCCAACTACAGGACGCATCCTTTCTGGGACTGGGCTTCTCAGAACTATAAGCAGGTGATTGTCGTTCTCGGCAATCATGAGTTGTATAAATTCTTTGATATCAATGATCTGCATGAGGGCTGGGAACTTGAGATAAGGCATAATGTCAAAGCGTATTACAACAGAGTCTTATCTCTTGATGAAGAAACTGACCTGATAGTCTCAACCTTATGGGCAAAGACTTCGCCATCGGAAGAATACCTGACAGAGCATTACGTCAGCGACTTCAGACGCATTAGAAATGGTGAACACAGACTGACCTCGCAACGGTTCAATGAAGAACACGACCGGTGTCGCAATTTCATTGAAAAGGCGGTGTCCGGGAGCAAAGCCAAAAATATCATCGTAGCCACTCATCATGTGCCCTCATTCGGTCTTATGGCTGAAGAGTTTATGGATAGCTCCATCAATGGTGCGTTCACTGTCGAGCTTGGTGATTACATAGCCGACACCCGTATCAACTACTGGATTTACGGTCATTCACATCGCAACATAGACAGGACAATCGGGAATACTCAGTGTGTCAGCAATCAGCTCGGATATGTATTTCAGAATGAACACCAGTCATTCCGTCGCGATGCCGTCATAGAATTATAACCTGTTTCAACTACAACGAATAGAAAAGATAATGAACAATAAATGTCTGACATTATATATAGAAAGGGAAATACTGCCCAGGTACAACGGATTCGACAAGGCACATCGGGAGGATCATGCCCGCATGGTCATAGCGCAGAGCCTTGACATTGCACGGCATTACGCCCTCAACATGGAAATGGTATATACCATAGCAGCGTTCCATGATTTAGGGCTTGCCATCGACAGGAAGACACATCATCTTGAATCAGGCCGGATAGTAAGGGAAGATCAGCGATTGCATGAGTGGTTTACACAAGAGGAAATAGAGACAATGGCACAGGCGGTAGAAGACCACCGGGCATCGTCCGACCATGAACCTCGAAGCATATACGGCAAAATTGTCGCAGAAGGAGACCGCTACATCGAACCGGAGAAGATAATCGAAAGGACGGTACAATACGGACTCGACCATTATCCCGAACTTGACAAAGAGGGCCACTGGCAGCGCACACTCGACCATCTGCATGAGAAATATGCCGAGGGAGGCTATCTGAAACTTTGGTTCCCTGAGTCGCCCAACGTAGAAAGGCTCAATTCACTCCGTGAGATTATAAAGGACGAACCCCGGCTCCGCCAGATTTTCGACAGGATTTATAACGAATTATAAAAGGCACCATTTTACCATAAAATTGCATCTTTACCTAATCAAAGTAAATATGAGATATTGATGCAAATTACAATAAGCCGATTAATTACGGCTGTCATACAGGTTTATAACCGTTAATCCATTAGCCTTAGCTATACGGCAGGTGTAAAACGTACCTCCTTTAGGATTTCCGTTATACCATGCAATAAGTCGAGAACTGTGGACTACCATATAGTCATTGCGCCGTAGCAGACAGCCTTGATAGTAGTGTTCGCTCAGAATCACAGTATCATTTGCATTACGCAGAATGTCATCATACCGGGATTTCATGGCATCGCTCCACCTCTCGGTCTGTCCACGATACGGAATAACGGCAATGAGCCGTAAATCCGGCAATTCAAACTGTAGGGAAAGGACGGTTTCTGCTGCCAGCAAATCATAGCCCATAGCCATGCCGCAGAAGAAATTACGAAAGCCGTCAGCGTATGCCGATATTATCGCTGTCCTTAATTGCCGTTCAAGTCGCTTCAAATGAAAGTATGGGACGATGCGGTGTCCGCTGAAGCAAGCGGATAAAGACTTATCATATTTTGATTGAACCATATTATCTCACTTTGTAATGGGTTCTTGCGAGGAATACACCTCCGAGTACATTGGCTCCGAGGCTTTCAAGGCGGTTGGCATATATGGCATAACTCAATCCTTTCGTTATCACATCATCAAAGACCACAACCATTTTACCGCTGAAAAAAGTCGGGTCAAACTCAATGACATCAGCATTGCGGACATCCCTCTCTGCCTTGCGGTTCTCGTGAACGGTCATTCTATCGCCACAAACCGATACATGGTCGTAACCGTTGATTGCACCGGTGAGTTCACACACCATTTGGCAGAAAGCCTTGTAGCGTATCTCGTTCTTCTCTCTTGTAGATGCCGGAACGGGAGAAAACACAATGTCGGCGCACGTTGCTCCGTAACGCTCTGTCATGGCGGTCGCCGTGCGCCGTGCGACTTCCTCGTATGCCCGTCCGTCCTTGAAATCAAAAACCAACTGACGGTCGGCTATCTCCCGTTCTCCTACGTTGCGTATGCGTGCAGGGAAATATTTGCAGAACCATGTCTGCGGTTTATCCAACTGCTTTTGAAGCTCAATGTCTATCGTTTTCGCCATAAATTTATTTTTATCCCTCTTTTTCAGACCTTTTGGTCCGTCGGAGGGCTGTCTGATCGATTTCAGGCATTTCAGGGGAGGCGAAAGCGGACAATAAGGCAAATTCACGGTGACAGCCGTGACCTCCGGCTCTGATTTGACATTTGGCCCGGCCTCCAACTTTGCCGTGACAATCGACGGACGGCATCTCCCGGATCACAGGCACAGGATTAAAAGTGGAATAACCGCAGTTTATAAAAGGCTGACAGGCGTTAAATCAGGATTCATCAACAGTGACCCCGTTGATTAAAAGAGTAATTGAAATGGCATAAACAGTATAAGAGGCTTGAACGACCCGGAATGGAGCCGGCGGCATAAAAGGATATACCGGCGTGGTCAGAATAAAGAAAGCAGAGGCCGTATGACAGCCCCTGCAATCGTCTTATGATTATGGATATTAAGCCGCTTCCTCGTTGCTTTCATCTTCAGAGGTTTCGTTTGCCTCCGCAGTCGGTTCCTCGTTTTTAGGCATGAGAGCCGCCTTTCTTTCCTCTATGCGCTGATGCCGTTTCTCATAGACCTCGTTGTAGCCTTTCTCAATCTCGGCAAGCTGTTCGGGCATGTGCTTCTTTGCGAAGCCGAGCAGCAGTTTTGCAACCGTGTTGCTCCCGAAAGCCTCCTTGAAATTGGCTATAAGATAATCTCTGCGGATTACAGCCTTTGTCTTGGCGTTGAGATTGCTGACTATCTCCATTTTTTCATCATCGGAAAGACAGCCTGCCTGCTTCTCGGTAAGCCCCACTGCCGAGAAATGTTCCTTTCGGAGCGATGAAAGCATGAAATAATACACCATTCTTTCCTCGTCCTGCCCGAACTTGGCCTCGGTCATGTCGGCCTCAAGGATTTGCTTCTTGGTGTCTGCCACGGTTTTCTCCACGGCGATTTCCTTGTTGCGCATGTCCTGTTTCTCGAGTTTCACTATGGGGTCGTCCGCCTTGTTGTCGGCAGTGCCGTCCACGGAAGCCTCGGACGGCTTCACCGCATATCCTATACTTATGTCATTTTTTTCAATGACAATATAGACAATGATTTCTCCGTTCTCTGCCCTGGCATTGACATCCTCCACGGCATCGTTATACTCGGAAAGGTCTTGTTCATACTCCGAATGAGCCTCGGCGAAGTCTTCGGCAGTTTCGTATTCCTCCGCAGTCGGTTCCTGCGGCATTGCAGGGTACGGCTGAATATATGTGTGCGGAGTTTCAATCTCATGTCCCATAGCCGAAAGACGCTCAACCGCCGCCTCGTTTGTGCCAAATTGCCCTTGTCGTAAAGGGTAGGCAGGATATAGGGCTATCATATCCACCGCCTTGTCAACGAGATACGATGCGTTCATATCCTCAAGGCATTTGCGGTTGGTGCATTTCCCACAAGTTCCCTCGCAGAAAAGCAGTAGGTTCTTCGTGTTATGGGGGCATGAGGCACACATTCCCTTGTCAAATGAGTAACGCTCAAGGTCGGTTGTGAAATTCTGCTCTATGCGCCTTGCGACCTCGGAGGCTTTCAGCCCACGCCATGAGCCGTAGCCGTAAGAATTTTCGCAGAGGTGCTTTTCGTAAACCTCTTTCTGAATGTCCGTTCCGTATCTGCATATCTCGGAAGCCACGCTCATTGTAATAGCGTCAGCCTCCAGCAGTTGCGCTATTTCGGGGATAAGTGATGTGAATTTCAGTCGTGTGCGTATGTATGCCTCGGACTTGCCGAACTGCACAGCCAATGACGCCACATCGTATCTTCCGCTGTCCATGAGGCTCTGGTATGCGTTTGCTTCCTCAATCGGTGAGACATCCTCACGCTGAAGGTTCTCGGTGACGGCGATTTCAACCGCTTCATCATCGGTAACATCGTATATGTCGGCAGGGATAGTCTCAAGCCCTGCCATGACGGACGCACGGTATCTTCGCTCCCCGAAGATAATCTCGTAGCGGTCGGTGTCCGCAATGGGGCGTAGGCCGATTTGCTGAAGGACACCCTGCGAGGCGATGCTGTCGGAGAGTTCCTTGAGGGCTGCCTCGTCAAAGGTCTTGCGAGGGTTGAATGTGCTCGGCTGAATGAGGGCGAGTGATACGTTTTCTTTTCTGATTGCTTTGGTCTCCATAATCTTGACTTTTAAGATGTTGATAAATATTGTTTTTTCTCCCTTACTTTTATCAGTTCCTTCCGGGAGGGTTGTCGGACTGATTTTTTCGGCAAGTCAGGAAGGTCGCTGCACAGGTGGATTACGACAAGGCTGACAGGGCGAAGCCCCGTCACGCTGCCGCCGGGCCTTGGCATATCCACGAGCGGCCTTAACTTCGCCGATTCAAAAATCACGGCAACCGTCACGGACGGCATCTGTAAAGCCGTACAGGATATAACTGTTCCCGGACATGGATATAAGAGTCCCGGCATGTCCCGGCATATCTGAAACAGGTGCTCATTGAGTTGATCCACGATACAAAAGGAGCCTGTCAATAGAAGGGGAAGAAGGGCGGGAGGCATCCATGTGTGGATGAGAGGTAAGCCATCAGGGAAATTGCCGGTCAATGAAGATATGGAAGTACGGGCGTAAGTGGAGGGAAACGGAACCTATGCCTGTACTGACTTCGAGGCTGACAGGCATTTTTCGGATTACCGCTTTGAAAGCGAGTGTCGGGCCGGGCAACATGAAATATTGCCGAGGCCGTCTCTCGCTCAAAGTCAGCCACGCGGATGCCGGGTCGGGGCGCAGCGGTATAAAAGAGAACAAAAAGGTTAAAAAAGGGTATAAAACATTTTTTGAAAAGGCTATGTGTTAAAAGAGGCTGCTGCGCCCCCGCAGTTCAATGTCATAATGCCGTAAAAAATCCCTGCCTGGTTTCACAACCGGACAGGGAATAAAAGTCAGATATATGGTGATGTCATGCCGCTTCCTCGGTAATTGTCGGCTTGTCAGGCGAGATACTGTCGGACAGCGATATACCTTTTTCGGCATTTTTGAGGTCTTCCTCAATCTTCTGCTGCAACTCCCGGCATTGAGCCTTGAGAGTTTCAAGCTCCGGGGCTTTAGGCCATCTGCGGTCTATAATTTCCTCCAACACCGGAATTTCTTCCCGCAGTCTCGCTATATCCTTTTCTTTTTCAGCTATCCGGGCAGGCATACGTTCCATGACAGCGTAGGGATATGCGGCGGCTTCCACGAATGAGAGTGGCAACGCTCCCGATTGGGAGCATCGGTACTTGAGTCCGCTTGCTCCCTCGATGAAGAAGATGTTGCGCTCGAACATTTCGGCAATATTAAACTCGCTCCTTACCGTCATGGGCAAACCCATATAAGAACCGACGGCTTTGTGTTCCGTTCCCCGGTAAGACTTTGATATGCGGTGAAGCTCTCGCCCGATTTCCTGCGGTGTGCCAAAAGTGCCGGATACGAGGGTTACTGCTGCATCATCTTTCCGTGAAACAAAACAGCGGTAGTCCATATTCATTTTGGCAATCAGTTCCTCTGCTGCTGCAATGGCTGTCTGATTTTCCGTCATCTTGCGCTCCGCACGGCCTCTTTCTTTTTTGAATATGGCCTGTTCCTTTTCAAGCTGCATAATCCTGTTGTCGAGCTTCGCCTTTTTCAGCAGGTCGGTGTTGCCGGAAAGGATTGCCACGAACTCGGCAAAGTTCATGCCGTTTTCCTCGTCCATGCCGTCCTCGTCGATGCGTCGCACGGCAATCGTGCCGTTGTTAATCTGGTTTATGAACATCTGCTTGTTCTTCAACAGGTTAAACTTATAGGCATCAAGAGTTTTCTCCGTTCCGTAAATAACGATGTCAACGGTGTTTCCACCCCATAGTTTCACGGTGTTTCCCTTGCGGACAGCCCTGCCGTTACGCTGCTCCATGTCGGCCGGCCGCCAGGGTATCTCAAGATGATGCACCGCCACGGCACGTTCCTGGGCGTTAACGCCTGTGCCTAACATGGTTGTGGAGCCGAAAAGCACACGCACCCTGCCGCTGTTCATGTCGGCGAACAGTTTCTTCCTCGCCCTTTCGGTCTTGGCGCACTGGATAAACTGTATTTCTTCCGAGGGTATTCCGAGAGCCACAAGTTTGTCCTTGATGTCCTGATAGATATTCCACTCGCCGGGTTTATAGGTGGAAAGGTCGCTGAAAATGAACTGTGTGCCACGGTTGGCGTTTGAACGCACATAGTAGTCATAGACTGTCCTTGCGCATATCGAAGCCTTGTTACCGGGGTCATCGCTGAACTTATCGCCGAGAAGCCTCATGTCAAGAGCCATTTTCCTCGCTACATTTGTAGCTATAAGCATTTTCGCCTTGTCGAGATTGTCGGGTTCGGGCATATCGAGACCGAGGTCAGCCCATTCTCCCGATTTGGCGAATGATACAAGCCTCCCTGCCATTTCTTCCTGCTCGATTGTCGGGGGATTGGAGAGGAAGCGCACGTTCTTTTCGGGAACATCGAGGTTAATCATGTCCGTTGTGCGGTAATCCGTTATCTCACGGAGGAATGAGGCAAGTTCCGGCACCTTTATATATGAACGGAAACGCTCTTTGCGCTTGATATTGCCGGTGACATCAAGCTCGTAATCCGCCTTTTTCTCGGTGTATATTGCCGCCCACGCATCGAAGCAGCTTATCCGCTGTTTCTTAAGTTCCTGCGGACGCATATACTTGAACATCACATACAGCTCGGTAAGAGCGTTGACAACAACCGTGCCTGACAGGAATGTGGCTCCGAGGTCACGGCCTGTGCGCCTCTGAATGTCACGGATTGCAATAAGCAGGTTCATCGCCCTTTGTGAGCCTTTGGTGTTTCCGATGCCCGCAACCCTTGTATGGCGTGTCTGCAGCATTAAATTTTTGAACGCATGACATTCATCTACAAAAATATGGTCTATTCCCATAGTGTTGAAATCCAGCGTATTGTCTTTGCGTTGGTCTATGTCGTGACGCAATTCGGCGAGTTTGGCGGTCAGGTTCTCCTGCCGTTTCTCAAGCCCCGTCTGCATCTTTGAGCTGCGGTAGCGCATGGTGGAGTTCTCGAGAACCTCAAGGCAATGCTCGACATCGGCAAGTTCCTCACGGAAGATTGCAGCAATAGTATCCTGTGACTGGGGTATCTTTGCAAACTGGTCGTGGGTCAGTATCACGCAATCCCAGTTGTTGTTCTTTATCTGCGAGAAAATCTCCTTGCGGTTTGCAGGCGTAAAATCCTCGCGTCCGGGATAAAGTATCTTAGCCATGGGATATGCCTTGCGGAAAGTGTCTGCTATCTCATGCACGTTGGACTTGAGCCCGATAATCATAGGCTTGTTGACGATGCCGAGACGCTTCATTTCATAAGCCGCCACGCACATTATCATTGTCTTTCCTGCACCGACCTCATGCCAGCAGATGCCTCCGTCGTTCTGCTTTATCATCCACACGGCATCCTTTTGGGATGGATATAGGCTGTCGTATGGAAAATGTTCCAATGTGAGGCCGGGAAAAGTCTGAGCCGATCCGTCGTAGGACGGGCGCACATAGCAATTAAAGCGGCTGTTGTATTCGGCTACAAGCCGGTCACGGACAGGCAGGGGCTGACGGGCGAGCCAGTCACGGAACGTGGAACGTATCTCCTGTATCTTGGCGGCTGCCTCCTGTATTGCATCTTCATCGGAGACACGGGTCTTTTCGCCGTTGACATACACCTCTTTTGTAAATTCGGGTACGGTGTCCTGTAACGCATAGACAAACATATCCTCGCCGTTGCAGTTCCTTACGGAATAGGTATTGTAGGCTACGGCTGAATATCCCGTGAGCCGGAGCAGGTAGGTGTCGTTTATGTCAAAGTACATCAGCTCGGCATCCACCCCGAAAAGATATGACGCAAAAGAGGCGTATATTTTCGGGTCTATCCACCTTTCTCCCATGTTTATGTCAAGTTCCTCATACGGCACAGGTTCGGGCAACGCATCGGAAAGTGCCTTTGCGGAAATTTCGGCAAAAGACCTCTTGCGCTCGTCAAGGAACGGAAGCAGTTCGGAAACATCACGCAGTTTGGTAACGATGTCGCCGCCGATGAAGCGGCCTTTATGCTCCCAACAGTCTGTAATTGGGTTGTAGAAAATCTCGTTCTTGAGTGCTCCGGTGATTTCGTCCTCGGTCATTGCTGCGGTCTTGCACATATAGTCGATGTTGACCTGACCGTGATAGTTCAGAGAACTTGCGAGTGCTTCCATGGGGAGAAGCCTCACCGATGTGTCCGTCTTTTTGAAAGCCACCGGCTCACGCATGATGTCGGATTTGTAAATCTCCCTTCCGACAGCCATTTCAAGTGTCAGCACCTCGTTTCCGAGGCTGTCAAGAGAGATAAATTCCTTGTTGTCGTTATCGTGGAAGAAGCCCCATTTGGCGGTGAAAGCGTCATAAAGGCTGTTCAGTCGCTCCCTTAATTCGGGTTGCTCGGTCTTTTCCTCCCTCTCCTTGTTGGAAAGTTCAAAATAGACACCCCTTAACGGCATATAGTCGTTTGCCCTCTCGATGTTCACGCTTCCGTTGTCAACAGGCACGAAATCGACGGCAATATCTTCATAATGGGTTGACTTGCGGTATTCAAGCGTTCCCACCTGACCCTCGAAAACTACCAGTGCGCCCTCTTTGAACCATTCGGGCATTTCCCCGGTATAGCCACGCCGTCCTTTTGCTGACGCGATGTCCAAATCTCCGAAAAGCGACATCTGCGCCTGTCTGCCAATTCCCGGATTGGAGAAAAGTCCCGGCCTGTAATTGCGTTCAAAATCGTATTTCAGTATGGCTGCGAGATAGTCAGCCATTGAAGCCTCGCCGCCCGACCATGAATATCTGCGTGTCAGCTTGCCGTATTGGTTTTTCACAATGCGGCTGTCGGTGGACAGTGTTGTTTTCGGCATGGTGAAAAGACGGTTTGATGGTTCCGTATTTTCCTCGCTGTGCTTTTCCTTTGAGGTCTGGAGAAACATCGCCTCCCTTGATGTGGGGCCGGATTTAGCTGTGTCCTTTTGGAATATGAGCAGGTCGCTCCCGACCTCTATACCGCCTGTCTGCATGAAGATGTTGTCGGGGAGACGGACTGCGCTTATGAGGTTGGCGTTGTTCACAAGGTATTCACGCACGAACTTGTTGCCGGGAGTGTCGGCTATGCCCCTCGATGTAACGAAAGCAAGCAGTCCTCCCTCGTTGAGCAGTTCCATTGCCTTTACGAAAAAGTAGTTGTGTATGGTCTTGGTGGACTGTTCATGTATGCCGCCTTTCTTCCACAGGTCTGCGTCGAACACACGGAAATTGCCGAATGGTATGTTTGAGGCGATTACGTCAAAAGATGTATGCTCAAGCCGTTGTTCCCCGATGCTCTCAAAACCTGCCGTATAGGTTTCGGTATCGTCGTTGAGCAGGGAGAGGATTATGCCTGTCAGCGTGTCCTTTTCAAAAGCGTATGACTTGGTGTTGTTCATGGCAACAGGCAGGAAGCCGCCGATGCCTGCGCTCGGCTCAAGGAACGTGCGCATCGTAAGTCCGTGTGTCTTGAACGTGGCCTGTATCTGCCGTGCCACTGCGTTTATTATAAAGGCAGGGGTGTAAAATGCGGTCAGTACCGATGTCTTGATGCTGTCAATGGTTGTGTCGCACCACTGGGTTTTGTCGGTTGGGAAGCTGCCGAGGACTGTCAACAGTCGGTTTGCCGTTTCCTCTATACTTTGAGGGATTGGCTTTTCAGTGCCGATGTTCAGCACTTCTTTGATACCTCCGAAGCCCGAATAGAGCGACATTGTTTCTTTCTCCGGCTCGGTAGCCTTTCGCTTCTGCGAGAGGACGGTCAGTGCGGTTTCTATCGCCTTGACATTATCCTCAAATGATTTGTGTTTGTTGTATGCCATATATCTGATTTTTCTTTCCCTCCCGTTAGATCCGTTTGGTCCGCCGGAGGGCTGTCTTAAGATTTCAGGCATTACAGTGGAGGCGCAAGGGGCAATGAGGCAAATTCACAGCGAAGCCGTGACCGCCGGCCCCGATTTGACATTTGCCCCGGCCTCCAACTTTGCCGCAGAATCACCGGCAGCCCTCCCGGGACATCGGAAAAATTATACAAAAGACTTACTTGCTTTATTACAAAAGTGCGGCACTTATATCATTAAAAGGGGAAAGCAGAAATTATAACAGGAACCTTGCTACGTTAAACCGACAATCCGGTGCAGTAAGGTCGGATTGTCGATTATAGGTTTAGTCAGTCACAGATTACCACATCATCATGGTTCAAGGTAATTTGTTGTCCTGATGTCAGTCGCACTACATATTGGTTCCCGGAATCCTCAACTATTTCTCCGCAGTCATGGTCTCGCCAACTGTCAAGCAGAGTGCAGAAGCATCCGATTACACTGTCCTCAAAATCTTGCATATCGCTGTAATGTTTATCCGAGGCTCGGAGAGTGAGCCTCGGACGTGGTTGAGACTTCGGATTAGGAAGCGATTGCTTCATGTTGCGGTTCCATCATTGATGCCGGTTTCGCAATGTGCTTCACGCTTCTTGCAGCGAGAACAATACGGTGTCGGCTTTCGCCCTCGGCGTTTTTCCATTCGTTAGGTTTGAGGTACCCTTTGACTTCAACGAGGATGCCCTTTCTGATAGCGTCGAATGATGAGAGGTTTGTATTCTTCGCCCACTTTTCGACTGTGATAAGTGAGGACTGGCGTGTAACCTTTCCTGTCGCCTTGTTGGTAACGCGGTTGCTGACTGCGAGAGCGAAGCGGATAACGCTTGCCTCGGTGCAGGTGGTGATTTTCGGTTCGGTGGCTACGAAGCCGCTGACTACGGTTGAGTTGATGATGTTCTTCTTGCCGTTGTTGGCGTTGGTGCTGTTAGCTTCCATTTTCGTTGATGCTAAAAGATTAATGTTATGTTTTCTGTGAAGCGATTGATTTTTCCCCTTTCTTCAAAGTCCGTTTCCGTAAGGGGTCGAATCAATTTTTTCGGCAAATCACAAAGGACGTGAAACGGTGGATTGAGACAAGGCTGCCACAGCAGCACAGGTGATGCCGTGGCACGTGCCGCCGGGCCTTGGCATATCCACGAGCGGCCTTAACTTCGCCGATATAAAAATCGACGGCTCCCTTTCGGATGGCACTTGATAAAACTCCGATCTAAAAAAGCTCGGTTATTATAATGGAAAACCTGACCCAGTATAGAATAGGCTGACTATGAATAAAAAAGTAAGGAAGGGAGGGAAGGCATATCAGTGCGGATTATAGGATGGCTGTCAGGAAGAGTGTCGGTCAAGGGAACTTGTAAGGATAAGCATAAGTGGAGAGGAGCGTAACCTATGCTTTCCTGCAAGCGAGTATGAGCGATATTCTTCAGCCTTCCGCTTTGACAGACGAGTGTCTTTCTTGGCAATACAGCATTGCCGTGAAAGACTCTCGCCCAAAGTAATCCGCGTGTATGCCTGGGACGGGGCAAAGCTGTAAAAAGGTACTTAAATGATATAAAGAGCACTGGGGCATGGACACTATAAGAGGTAAGCGGCATAAAGACTAAAATGGCATGGCAGTATGCACGCCGCCATGCCATATAGTGCTTGAGTTATAATTCGGGCACAGCCAGCCAACGGACATTATCATTGCCAGAATAATGAATCATCGGGTTGTAGTGGACTAATTGATAAGAGACAATCTTGAACTTCATGTCGATTATTGCAAGGATTATTACCTGTTCTTTTTCCGGTTTGCAGTCGGAATCCGTGAATTTATGCCATTCTGGAGAGGGATTCCTGTCTGCCCACTCAGCACCTCTTATGAAGCAGCATATATTTGGGACAGGATATTCGCTGTCCTTGAATATATCTTTAGCGGCGGCTTCTATTTCTTCTCTGCGTGTCATATCTTTTTTCTTTTAGTTGTCAAAACCAGTCAGGATTGCTTGCCCTCATCAGTTCAGTAAGGTTTTTATCATCCAGTTTCAAATCACATTCATTGGTATAAAAGAAAATCTCTTCATCAATTTTCTCCGCCTCTTTGTCGGCAAAACCGATGCAGTTGTCGGTCATAGGATACGGCATAAGTGCGTCAAGCAGTTTAAGACCGGCAATAATCAGCGGCTCTCCGTCATTGCTTGAAAGCACACGGCAGGTGTAGGTCTCATCACGATAGGTGATTTCGGTTGTTGTCATTATAACATTGTTTTTTAAGTTGTTATTTCCCTCTTTTTTTAATTCATTTCCGGGAGGGTTGCCGTGAAATTTTACAGGCTTCAGAAAGGATACCTGAAAGGATTAAGACAAGGCTGCCACAGCAGCACGGGTGATGCCGTGGCACGGTGCCGTCGGGCCTTGACGTATCCGTAGGTGTCCTTAACTTTGCCGACATAAAATCACGCGACTCCTCACGGGAAGATTCATGCAATAGCTTATAAATGTCAGGGAATGATATATCAGGTGTCTGAATGAGCAAAAGAAAAGCGATCCGAAGACCGCTTCTCTCGATAATGGATGAAAGCCTCATGCGGCTTTCTTCGACTTCTTGGATGATTTCTTGGCGGAAGTCTCAGGCTGTTCCTCCATTTCGGGAGTACGGTGGAACTTCATTGCCACGAGGACGACACGCTGGTTTTTCTTGCCGTCGGTACCCGTCCATTCCTCGGGCTTGAAGTAGCCGGTTACGGTGATGTGCTCGCCTTTCTTGAGGCGGTCGAAGGAGTCGAGGTTCTCGTTCTTGCGCCATGCCTCGATGTTGATGAGGGCAGACTTGAATGATGTCTCACCGGCCTGGTTCTTTTCGGCGCGGCTTACCGATATGGCGAAGCGGGCTACCGATGCGGTGTCGAAGTTGCGGATCTGAGCGTCGTTTGCGATGAAGCCGGAGAGTTCGAAGGTGTTGCTGATTTTCTTCATGTCTGTAAATTTTTAGAAGTGAGTAAATTAATTTTATGTGCATTTCAGGGTGTGCGGCTTCAGTGGCAGCCGGGGGTTGTATGAAATAATACTCTTGCCATAAGAGAGGCACGAACCTATGGAAAGGAAGATTTTTCACACGTTCATTGGCAGAGCGACCTTGCGGAAGCGTCCACAGGACATCTTCAAGATGTCGCAGCATACAACCTTTGCGCAGTAAAATGATTGGCTCTTGCTTCGCCCGGAAAATTGGACATGGGAAGAAATCGGGATACCTGCACTCCGCTTCGCAGACAGTCTCGGATACGCCGATACAGCATCAGAGAGCCAGCCTCTTTATATAAGCTGCCTGACCATGCCGTCATGAGAGCGCAATCTGTCCTCCAACTTCAATGGTGCAAAGAGAAAATTAATCGACCGTACTCAATAGTGCGACACAATCAGATCGGTTATAAAAAGAGGACATGGATGCAGACAGCAGAAGTGTGTCAATGTTCGACATTGAAATAGCGTACTGAGGGAGGTAAAGCTTTCCGATCAAATCAAAAAGGCGATTGCCGCACGGTTATCATGATTAGAGGTCTCCGTAACGCCTAAAAACAGCGAAAATGTGAATTGACAATAGAAAAGGCCGTTGGATTATATAAGTGGATACCAACTCAGATACCAACTGAAATACCAATAGAAAAGGTCATTGAAAGATTCGTTTTTCAGTGTTTTTGTCGTATGCACTGTGTCCGACCTTATGGCAATACTCCGGGCCAGCATCAACAACGATGCGACTGAATATATCGGACAAAAATTTAATGACCATTATCCAAAAGTAGTTTTGTTAGTCTAACAGTCACAAATAAGGCTGCAAAACCGGCGCTCGCTACCGTTATATTGACGAGGATATGTTGAAAAATCTAATCTGATTTTCTCCAATAATTTGTTCGGCAAAGGGAAATTAGCTATCTTTGCAGCGTAAAAGTTGCAGTTTTCAGCACTGGTTGTTGAAAACCGCAATAAAAAAGACGCATATGACTTTACACGAATGGATATACCAACGTGAAATACGAGGACAAGTTACATTCTCAGCCAATGAAGTGTACTCAATGCCCGGTATGTCAGCATCCACTGCAAAGACAGAGCTGGCAAGAATGGTCGTGCGCGGACGTGTTCAGAATGTATATAAGGGTTTTTATGTGATAATACCGCCACAGTATGCCCTCAAGGGTATTGTGCCAGCAACATATTACATAGATTCTCTCATGCAATATCTTAATAAACCGTATTACGTTGCTTTACTGTCGGCGGCCGCCCTTCATGGCGCAACTCACCAAAGAGCTATGCTGACTCAAGTTATGACAGTTTCCCCAAGACCAAACATCTCTGAAAAAAATGGTCAGATAGATTGGTCTTTTAGAAAAGATGTTCCAGAGTCACTTCTGCTTTCAGAAAACTCGGAAATGGGGATTATCCATTATTCCAACCCCGAACTTACTGCCGTTGATCTCATACAGTATGCCAAGCATATCGGCGGTTATCAACGAGCCGCTACCGTGCTGGCGGAACTTGCTGACGAGGTAGATATGAGTAAAATCAGCGATGTGCTGCCCTACACGTCATATGCTGTGATTCAGAGGCTGGGGTATATTCTCGAATACGTTTTATTTGAACAGGAAAAGGCTGATAAGCTATACAGCGTTGTCTGCCATGACAAGCGCAAGTGGCATCTTGTCCTGTTGAGTAACGAACATCCAAAAGACGAGTTGGCAGATGCTAACCGCTGGAGAGTCAACATGAATATTAACATAGAAATAGACGACTTATGATTAACAGAGCCGCAATAATGGCGTGGAATGAACACGCACCCTGGTCGGAGCCATTTATGGTTGAACAAGATTTAATTATCAGCCGAGCTTTAGTCAATATATTCAGTGACGATTTTCTCGCTTCTGAACTCGCTTTCCGTGGAGGTACGGCTCTTCATAAGCTTTATCTCGGTCCTGACCAGCCCAGGTATTCTGAGGATATAGATTTGGTTCAAATAAATCCGGGGCCAATAAAACCGATTCTGTTCCGACTCGGTGAAGTGCTCTCGTGGATGCCAGATAAGGTTACCAAACCGAAACGTCACAACAACACCATGCTGTTCCGGATGCAATCGGAAATACCACCGGTTCAGCCCATACGTCTGAAAGTTGAAATTAATTGCTATGAGCATTTCAATGTATTAGGACTTCAAAAATTCCCTTTCAAGGTTGAAAATCCCTGGTTCAGTGGAGAATGCAATCTGACTACATATTCTCTTGACGAGTTAATTGGCACCAAACTCCGTGCATTGTATCAGCGCAAGAAAGGCCGCGACCTTTTCGATCTTCAGGTTGCTCTTGATTCCGCGACTCTCGACATTGACAAGGTTCTGGAGTGCTATAACCGTTATATGGGGTTTGTAGTTGAAAAGGTTCCTACATACAAACAGTTCGTCGCCAATATGGAGTTAAAAATGGCAGACCCGGAATTTTTGGATGACACAGATATTCTGCTCCGTGAGGGCGCACCCAAATTTGAGCCTTATCGGGCATACGATATGGTAAAATCAATTTTCATAGATAAAATGCCCGGAAGAAGAGATTAGCAAATTTTATTCGGTGCAAAGTATCTAAGATTGGCTATTTCTACGATTTTTGGTTAATTGGCTAATAGTCTTTTACTTCATTCTCTGAAAATCGAGAATGCAATATGCAAAGTCGGCAACAAGTTGAGTTTGTTGCCGACTTTGTATATTGGTGATGGCTAAACTGCCCCTATACAGATTAATAAATGGCAGGATAAATGAATTACAAAAGCGATGAAGTCAATCTAAGATGCTGATAAGTTCTTTTTTAAGGTCATCATCAATTTCTCTGTAGCGTGCGAATGCACGGCTGCCATCCTTATGTCCACTTAAAGCCCCGACGAGATTCGGATCCTTTACCTTTTTGTAAAGATTTCCTACAAAGGTACGCCGGGCAAGATGACTGCTCGCCAGTTCATTTATAGGTCGTTTTTCCTCCTGGCCGGTGGCCGCATTCAGAATAGTCACCATTCTTGTAATCCCACAGACAGTAAATATCTTCTTTATAGCGACATTGTATTTCTGCTGGCTGATGAAGGGAAAGAGTCTTCCTTCCGGGTCTTTCCCTTTATATTTCTCAATAAGGTCAAGACCTCTCTGATTAAGAGGCACACGGATTGTAGAAGCTCTGTCCTTCAGTGTCTTAGAGGCAATATACTCGATTGCTCCGTTTATAATGTCCTTATGTGTAAGGCGATACAGGTCAGAGACTCGACATCCTATAAGGGTATGGAATATAAAGATGTCACGCTGAGTTTCAAGCGAGGGATTGTCTGAGAAATCATGAGATGCTATGATGTCTCTTTCCTCCAGAGTGATATAGTATGGAGTGCCGTATCGCTCTGTAGTATTTCCCTTATATTTGGCGAAAGGCTGTTCATCCATAAGTTTCTGCTCGATACAATCTCGGAAGAAGTATCTGAGACAAGCAAACATATTGATAATTGTGTTGTCACCCTTAGGCAGTGGCTTCGCTTTCTTCCGAACCTTTCTGGTATCGCAGGGATGCTTCTCGTAGATTTTCGGATACTTCTCATAGAGTTCTTCCTCACTGCGAAGGAACTTCTCGAAGTCGTTGATGTCATCAACAGTGAAACCTCTAAGAGTGAGCTTATAAGTCTTAATCCGCTTGATCTTGCGGTACATTTCAAAGCGTTGGAGGGCACGCATAAGCACCTCATAGCGCTTCTTGCGCCATGTAGAAGCAGGACGAGTAGCTATAAACTGCTCAAGAGCCTCAAAGAAGTCAGGTTCCTTAGTCTCTTTGGGTTCTGTTTGGTCTGCAATACCCTTGCGAGGACGTCCTACTCTTTTCTTTGTCGAAGTAGTTTTATCAGTCGGCTCATCGTCAAGAGTTTCCGAGGCTGGTTTCAGGAAAGAATGGATTCGTCCCTGAAGATACTCGGTTGTCAATGAGGAATGTGGTTCCTCAATACAGATGTCACATATATGAGATTCAAGAGCTTCGAGAGTTTTATTCAGTTGATGAAGCTCCATAAAGATGGCGCTTCCGGGTTTGCCTTTCTTTATCTTATTCTGTTCCGAATCATAATTGTCCGGATTTATGAACAAGGTGCTCTTCAGTCTTACCTGCTGTCCGTGATTTATATTCACTCTTAACAGGATTTCTGATTTGCCGTTAAGTGCTCTCTTTTTTGAAAGGGATCTTTTAATTGTCGCCATATGGAGAGTTGTTTTGAGTGATTAACGATATTCTGAAGACAAAGGTTTCATTGAGGAACCCTCATTTTAACACTTTACTTCCTGATGCTAAAGTTAATACAAATCTACGAATCTACCAAATTTTTGTCTGCAAAATGTCTGCAAAATGACTTTCATTGTATTCAACAAGTATCTTAGACGATATGTTGTGTGAGCAAATGATGTTAGCATATTAAGTTGAATATTAGGTACTTATCACAATTTTTGAAAGGGTTTCGCAAAGCAACCTTTCGGGTAAAATCCAGTAATATTCGTGTCGCTGTTCTGGGCACCGAGATGGTGATTTAGCTCATTTAACATTCAATAGCTAAATCACCGTTTTTGTTATAGAAACATCAGTGGATAAAAGAATTTGCACATGAAACCATTTGTAAAATGGGCAGGTGGAAAGTCTAGATTGCTCAAAGATATAGAAGACCTACTTCCCGTAGACTTTGATAAATGGGAAGATGTCACCTATGTAGAGCCTTTTGTTGGAGGAGGAGCAGTATTATTTCATATGCTAACATGCCATCCTAATATTAAAAATGTTATCATCAATGACATAAATACGACTCTGATTAATGTTTATAAAATAATTCAAAATGACCCAACTGAATTGATTACTTTAACAAAATGTCTTGAATCTGAATATCTATCTTTAGATTACAACCATAAAAAAGAATATTATTACAAAATACGAAAGCTATATAATACTGAAGATATGACTATCAATAGACTTGCATACTTTTTATTCTTAAATCAGACGTGTTTTAATGGTTTATATCGTGAAAACAAAAAAGGAGCATTCAATGTGCCTCATGGTAATTATAAAAAGCCTAATATATGTCATGAAGAGGATATATGGAGAGCTCATAATGCACTTAAAAATGTTGAAATACTAAATGGTGATTTTAGAAATGTAGGAATGGATTTGAATGTAAGAAACGTTTTCTTCTATTTTGATCCTCCCTACAAGCCAATTAACGAAACATCATCAATATTTACAAGTTATGATCGTACGGGATTTAATGATGCAAAATTAACTGTATTAAAAGAAATGTGTGCCGAAATACATAAGAAGGGATGGCATTTTATGATGAGTAATTCGGATAGCTATAAAAAGAACGGTACTTCATATTTTGCGGATTACTTCCATGAATACAACCTATATAAAGTAGACGTCACAAGGACAATTAATCCTTACAATGCCTTTCAACGTCATATGAAAGAAATTATTATTACTAATTATTAAATCAATTTCGATATTATGGCTTTTCTTACAGAAGATCAAGTTGCACTAATAAAGGAACATATGTGCAACGATGAAAAGACTCTTTCATCAAAATACAAATTTCGAAAGAAGACTCATGAGGAATGCTCAGTTTCATTCAATGAAGCAGAAGTCCTGAAAACTCAAGGTTGGGTGGAACTCGTAACCCTTAAGACCCGAGTGCGACTTCAGAAGAAAAAAAATGTTGGCACAGCCCTTGAGGATAAAATCTGGGTCATGTTTTATGATTTAGGATTCCGATGTCTAAACAGAGATGAACACCTTGTTATAAAATGGGGTGAAGGAGCTGGTGACAACAAACAAGTCGATGTTTTGGCTGTAGGAGATGAAGCCATCTTCGTTGTGGAATGCAAAGGAGCCTCTAAGTTATCTACTTCTACAAGTTTTAAGGATGTGATTGATGGAATTGAGCTTCATAGGGAAGGTATAATTAAGTCTCTGCGTCAAGTATACGGTGATAAAAAAGTTAAATTCATTCTCGCAACAGACAACTATCGTGTGGGAGCTGAGGATAGCAAAAGGATGGAAGAAAAGAGAATTTTCCACCTAAATGAGAATGCTTACCGCTATTTCCAAGGATTGATTAAGTCTTATAAGTCGTGTGTAAACTATCAATTCCATGGACTTATGTTCAAAAATGAGCTCATTTCAAGCCAACGAGTGCGGATTCCTGCCCTTAAAGGAAAGATGGGTGGTTTTGATTACTATATGTTATCCATAGAGCCAGAAACGCTGCTAAAGATGGGATTCGTTTTACATCGAACAAAAGTAAACGACTCCATGGCCCCCACTTACCAACGCCTGTTGTCTGCCAAACGATTACCTAAAATCACAGAATTCATAAAGAATGGAGGATACTTTCCTAATTCATTAATAGTAAATTTCGACACGACAGGCGGAAGCAAAATGAAGATTCAGTTTGATCCTGCCTCTAACACCACGGAAGACTCAAACTCTAAAATTGGTATACTTAGTATTCCTAATGCTTATGGGATAGCATATATCATCGATGGCCAGCATCGTTTATATGGTTATGCTGACGCAGAACCTTACAAGCGTACAAATACAATACCTGTTGTTGCGTTCATAAATATGGAATCAAGAGAACAGCTTCAGATATTTATGGACATAAATGAAAACCAAAAAGCTGTTAGCAAAAATCTTCGCCTCGACCTTGAGGAAGACATAAACTGGGATTCAAAGCAAGTAGACTCACGACTCAAGGCACTTCGCTCTTCAATCATAAAGGCACTGTCTGCCGATAATGCTAGTGTCCTTGCAAATAAAATTTCAGTAGGAGAAGATTCATCTGATCTCAACTTTACTCCATTTGATAATGGTTTGCTACATTCTTCATTACTACCTAGAGCATCGAAGCAAACGTATACAAAGGATACTGAGGTTTGTATGTACAATACCCAAAATCTTGATCACGATAAGGCCATGACGGAATCAAAAAAACGTATTGCCGCATTCATCCGAGAATGTTATAATTACATTCATGGCGAACTCGATGAACAGTTGTTTAACGACTTTATCATGTGCAACAGGGGCACATTTGCATTCATCGCCCTTTTAGGCTCGATTAACAAGCATCTTGTCCTTTCTGGTGAGATAGAGCAATTCGCACCTCTTGATTCCAGAATGGAAGCGATGAAACCATATCTAGATATATTCGTTAATTACATTTGCAATCTGCCAGCCGCAGATGAGAATGAACTTCGGTTTATACGAGGACAACAAGCAGAACGGACCTGGTTGTGCAGATTTCAAAATTCCATTCATCGGGTTCGTAATGAATATAATCCTGATGGCCTGGAGACTTGGCTTAAAACTCAAGATGTAGGATTACAGCAAAAGGCTAAAGAATACTCTACAAAGATATTTGCTATCGTCAAATCTAAAGTTATTTCAAAGCTACAGGATTTATATGAGAATTCCTGGGAAGAAAATGTTAATGATATCAAAAAGTCTTGTTTAACTAGACTAATTCAACTTCATGGTGATGACGAGGATTTCAGCCTACAATCGCTTGAATGGACCGATGCAATCGATTTAAACGATCTTAAATCCATTATCGAAAAAAATTGGTCAATCTCAAAATCCGAGGATCCCAATTATAGAACATTCAAAAAAGATTTTGCAATCAAGATAAACGACTTGTTTAATACGAAAACAGACCAACTTGCTTGGATAAGTGATTTAATCAAGTTCAAGAAAATGATAGATGATCCCAAAGGCAAGAAATTAGCACCTCAACAAGTAGTTGAATTGGAGTATATATACAGTTCGTTAAGTCCGAATTGATATGTTCCGTGATATTTGCCTACAAGACTATACCTTAAGGGATTACCAACAGGAAGCTAAGGAGAAAATCTTTAACCAATGGGATTTATTTGATAGTGTACTATATCAAATGCCTACTGGAACTGGGAAAACGAGGCTATTTACATCTGTTATTCGAGATATTTTACTCAACTCTATACAAACAAATCATCGGAAAGGAATCCTTATAATTGCACATAGAACTGAATTAATAGAACAAATTAGTGAGAGTCTTGACCGTTACAGAATCCCGCACGGAATTATAGCAGGCGCATTTAAAGACAGGCGCAATTGGATGTTTCCTGTTCAAGTTGCATCAGTGCAAACGATTACTCATCCTTTCAACCGTCAACTCGTCAATAATTTCAATGCCAGCTATATTATCATAGATGAAGCCCATCATGCAATTGCAAACTCTTACACTAAATTATGGGAGTTTTATCCAACAGCTAAGATATTAGGAGTCACAGCCACCCCTTGGAGAATGGACGGCCGCGGTTTTCGCAACAATTTTGAGGTTATGATACCATCAATGTCGATTAAGGAATTCATGGCAAAGGGTTGGCTCGCACCATACAAATATTATTCAGTTCCCCTACACAGTTCGGTTTGCAATGACATTAATTCTATTCAAGAATTTGGAGTTGATGGCGATTATAAAACAAGTACGCTCGAAGAAATTATTGATACAGCAAAAATTAGATCTCAACTTTTAGATAGTTATTTTCAATTCGTCAGCGGAAAAAAAGGGATTATATATAGCATTTCAAGAGACCATAGCAAACACATCTGTCAACAGTATCGTAGTGCAGGAATTAGGATAGCAGACATTAATGCTGAAACTCCTTCTGCTTTACGAAAACATCTTGTAGAGGATTTCAAAAATGGAGAGATTGATATACTTGTTAATGTCGATATATTTTCAGAAGGTTTTGATTGTCCGGATTTAGAATTTGTCCAGTTGGCTCGCCCAACCCGTTCGCTGGTTAAATATATCCAGCAGGTAGGACGTGGACTTCGCAAAAACGGAAATAAACAATGTTTAATATTAGACAATGTTGGTATGTATGGCCAATTTGGCCTGCCGGATGATGATAGACCATGGAAGTTATATTTTGAAGGATCTATCCAACTAGAAAATAATCAATTGTCAAATAAATACAATGACATATCTAAGTATGTCGGCGATTTAAGAGAACAAGACTTATCTGAAGGGACAGAAGAACTGAGATTGATACAAAATATAAATCTATCCACAATCGAAGAATCGGGGGATTCCTCGAATAGTGCCTTATCTTTGTCTCAAGATGTAGATAACTTTAACTTTGAGGAAATCAAATCGAAAACGATATTTACAAAGTATCAAATATTCGAAAATTCCACAGGTTTTGGGATAATCAACTATCGCACCCAAGAATGTCAATTTTTATGCAACAGTATCAATCTAAAATCTATCTCAATAAAAATTGTAAAAATCTCAGATAAGCCCAAAAAGTATATGATATTAAGTTCCTCAAATAGAAAGAAAACCGTAACGTTCAATGATCGTATTATCGGATATATCTATAGAGATGGCAAACGTATCCTTTTTGATTCCTCAGACAAATCGACAACCCTTGATATAAAAATATAACCATGTATACGTTAAAAATTACCCCTGACCCATTCTCTTGAATTCCAGCCTGAATAAACGAGGTGCTGTGGAGTTCCATTTCCAGCTTGCCTCTTAGCTTGTTCCTCTGCTTTAATTCTATTGGCAAATTCTTGAATTATATTACAAATCCACTCTGAAGCACCGCCGACGGAAAAATCAGTCCTCGCTATTCTCCGATAACTGCTCCAGCGTTGATTCTATCTGCTCGATAGATGGCAGGGAACTCTTTATCTCTTTGGGAATAAGCTTGGATAGTTCATATTGGGATATTCCAAGATGAAGATTGTATGCCTCCAATGAATACTGAGCCTCGATGTTGTCTTTGTCCTTACAAATCAACAATCCGATGGTAGGATTGTCGTATTCTGTCTTCAGCTGATGATTGACTGCCGTAACATACAGACCTAACTGTCCGAGGTGGGATGCCTCGAATGAGCCAGTCTTCAATTCCACGCAGCAATACGCGTGTATGCGGGTGTTGTAAAACAGAAGGTCGATGAAGATTTCTTTTTCCCCTACCTGGACTCGATACTGTCTTCCCATGTAGGCGAATCCGGTGCCTAACTCCACAAGGAATTTCGTCACGTTGGCGACAAGGGCGTCTTCAAGTTCCCGCTCGTTATAGTCCTCCGTCATCGCCAGGAAGTTAAACACGTATGGATCCTTGGTGCTCTGCTGAGCAAGGTCACTTTGAGGAGCCGGCAGCGTCTTATTGAAATTGGTAATGGCTTTCGCCTGACGCTCATATAAGTCGGTGCCGAGGAAATTCAGCAACACATGGCGTCCCCAGCTGTTCTCGATAACCTTGCGGACAAAGAAGAGAGCCTTATGAGGATTGCGTTCACTTTTATCGATAATTCTGCGCTGATGGTCCCACGGTATAGAACATATCTCGCTTAATAAATCGTCCGCAGCTTGCGGACGATTTTCAATCAGCTAGGAATAAAGTTGATAGAAATAATACATATATTTGAGGTTAGTAACTGAAAAGCCTTTCTCTCCGGGCATTTCAGACCTCAAATCATGGCTCAACGTCTCATAAAATTTGGTGCCGTATGTGTTGGCATACTGTTTGTCGGCGATGTCGCGTCCCAGACTCCAATAGTATTCCAACAGTGTGCGGTTGGCATCTACGGATGCTTTAAGACGGGCGGAAAGGTACCGTTGCTTGAGTTCCTTAACCCAGCTATGGTACTCTTTATTCTGAGAGAGTGTCAGATCCTTTGTCATAATACAAAATTAGGCATTATTAGCGATTTATAAAAAATTTCAACCAATTGGCTATGCGCTGTTTGCCGTCCGGAACCTCGAACTTGAACCCGTGAGTGGGACTCACGAGTTCAACTCCCTCCTGCTTCAGCTTACGTTTTACAACGCCAATAGTTGGCGGCCTTAGTATAGTCCGGTTCATCATTGATAGCGCGCACCACATCAGTAGCCGAGAACCACCAGCAGTTGTTCTCGTCATCCCAGAGCGCCCTCACCTCGCGATCATTAAAAAACCGTATCGATTTCTTACTCATTGTCTGCGATTAGTTTTATAGAACGTAATTCTTTAACGAGAGCAGGGCGAAAACGATACTCCTGCAATAAGAATTCGACAATTTCCTTTTGAGTTCCTGCATAACCGAGTTCAGACAGCGATTCCAAGTCGCCTCTGAAATATGAGTATTTGGAAGAATTGACTTTTTTCTTTGGAGGGAAACTGTCTGCGGCGTATGTATAGACTGTACGGGTTAGAATCGCCTGCATTTCTTCAAAATGAGTCTGACGCAATGCTCCGGCGTACTTTAACGGAGTACGATAATCTGTCGGATTCTTTGCTGTTGAATCCGATACAAGACGGAATAACCAGTCAAACTCACCTTCTTCGATGAGGAATGGGGCGATTTCATCAATGACATTATAACCGGTTGCCTTTGAGAGCAGATTATGATAGAATGCATTCCATTTGTCCGCATCAACGAGTTCCTTGAGTTGGTGATAGAATTTCGCTTTATCGTTGTAGCTGTTAGAGAACAGGCGCTTGAGATTATCTATACGTTCTTCCGAGGTGCCATGTTCAACAAGGAGTTGCTGTTTGAGTTCAAGCCAGTTCGGAGTCTTTGGCGAATAAAAGTAAGAGCCATTGTCCTTGATTGCCTGTGCCCTGTCAAGCAGGAGGATAGCCTCCCGCCAGTTGTCGGCATCAAGCAGCTCATTATAATATTTCAGACATACTTCAGTATATTGTATTTCATCCTCCATATATTGGCGAGCTTCATCTGCAAGACCCATTGAACGGATAAAATCAATTTTACGGCAGACCCACATTCCTGCCTCATCTCCCAGATTCTCATCAATCAGCGCCTCGTATATCCCGCACGTAACTTCATCGGCTTTTTGCCTGAGTGAAATAAGTTCAAGAATAAAGTCGTATGGCGAACCAATATAGCTATCTATCACATCATCCTTTTTAGCTGCTTTTATAAGCTTTTTCAAAGAATCAAGAATTTCGCGGCTGACATCCTCGCGAATCATAAGAAGTCCAGCAACGTTTCCCAACACATCCATTATATCCTGAATGCTACCTGAAAAATCATCGCCATACCAGTCGTCACCATAGAAATCCTCCTCAGTAACCCGCATGCCGACCTCTTTGACTATTACGTCACACAGGTCATAGAGTTTCTCGGTTGATAGTGAATCGGCGTTTTCGCTCCACGGCTTTATCAAGTCATCATAGACATTGCTCCAGTCAGTAGCTTCTCGCACGTCATGGCGCGAAAAGAACTCTTTAGTCTCGCGGTTTACGGCCTGACTGAGTTTGCGACCAAAATCTACCTCTTCCACCGGAGGGCAGAGGCAATTTCGGACATAATCCTTGAAATCAGAATGTTTGTCGGCCCATTCTGAAACAATGTCGCGCAAATCGTCTTCGTTCGCGTTGGCAATCAGTTGTGAAATATCTTTAGATGTATTCATTTTTCTTGTGTTTATTTCTTGGAGCGGAGGCGTTTACGCTCGGCTTCGAAGGCTGCAAGGAAGTGGATTTCGACAGGGGATAGCTGGTATTGGGTGCGCTCATGGAATTTGTCGTATTCCTCATTGGCTTTCAATCTGGCAACCTCGGCCGACACGCTGCCGGCATGGTTCAGCAATTCCTTCCCCGACAGCTTCAGGAAATCGTCGAGTTTCTGAATCCAGTCTTTCATATACATCGGTACGTGGCTCTTGGCCTGTAGTTCCGCAAAGTCGAGATATAGGTTGACGATTCGGTTCAGCATATCGACCTCTTCCTCCGAAAGATAATTCTTCGCAATCTCAGCCTCGTGTCTGGTCGGCATGGCTCCCCGCCATGAAGTCAGACCCATGAAATCCTTCTCGGCATCAACTCTATCATAGATTACCTCTGCTGCTGTATGTCCGTGGGCGGCAAAGTGCATCTTGTTCTGCACGGTCTTGAAGAACTGTTGGGTGATGGCGGTGCGTGGGTCATAGTCGATGCTGAGCGCGTAGATCTCCAGTACCTTGCGATAGAATACCTTCTCAGAGCTGCGGATATCGCGGATGCGGGCCAGCAGCTCATCGAAGTAGTTACCTTGTCCGGCATTCTTGAGGAGGTCATCATTGAGTGCGAAGCCCTTGATCATATACTCTTTCAGCACCTGCGTAGCCCATTGGCGGAACTGCACGCCACGATGAGAATTGACCCGATAACCCACGCTGATTATCATGTCAAGGTTATAGATGGGAATCTTACGCTCAACCTGTCGTTTTCCTTCCGTTTGAACTTGTGCAAAAAATGCACAAGTTGAATCAGCGGTCAGCTCACTTTCATCGTATATTCTTTTGATATGCCGTTGGATAGTTGAGCGGTCACGCTGAAACAGCTCCGCCATCTGGTCGGCCGTAAGCCACACAGTCTCGTTGGAGAGCCGGACTTCAATCTTCGTCTCTCCGCCCTGAGTCTGAAATAATATGATCTGTCCCTTATCCATTAAAAGCAACGTTGAGTCGTTTCAGCACCATTTCCAGCACTATTTTTCGTATTCCGGGGCAAGATCCATTCACCTTTTCCAGCCGATATCCGTTTCACCCGGTCGATGGCTTGACGGCTCAAAGTTAATACTTTTGAATATTAAAGTAGTTTCTTCAGATCTTCTACATCCGGCAATGCCTCGCGCAATTTCTCCGGCATATCCTCACTGAGGCGATACGTGGCTACGCCCATAGGCTTGGCATAGTCTTGAATGACATACTCGACAAAATCTTTATTGGCGTTCTTGCACAGCACGATTCCGATGGATGGATTCTCGTGTGGCTTTTTAACCTTGTCATCAAGAATGCGGAGATATGTCATCAGTTGTGCCAGATAGCCGGGTTTGAAATCCCCGGTCTTAAGCTCTACAACGACCAGACAGTTCAGTTCTCGATTGAAAAACAACAGGTCGGGAAAGAAATCCTCTGAGAATGCCTCAAGATGATACTGGTTGCCGACGAAAGCGAAATCACGCCCGAATGTCATGATGAATTTCTTGATGTTGTGGATTATCTCCTTTTCGACAACCCGCTCATCTATGTCCTGAATGTCACGAATCCCGATTTCCTCAGTATTGATGAAATCAAGCAGATACTCATCTTTGAACATATTGAGAGCCTTGATGGCATCGCGGCTATCCTTGATTGTTACACCGAAGTTTGATGGCATTGCACCATATTTATCGGCTGCTTTATCCTTTATCTGAGCTTTAAGGAAACGTTTATCCCATTTATTTTCAATTGTCAGGCTGATATATTTCCAGCGTTTCTCAATATTCTTCTCTTCTGCCAAAATTATGATATGGTGGCTGAAACTTAGATTGAGAAATCTTTCTAAATCGTCAGCCCCGGCTGACGATTTAGCTGGCAAAAGGGAGTCTGTATCAATTCCGTCAGCCGTGGCTGACGATTTAGAGATTTTGGATTCGATAACTGGCGACCATTCCTCATAAAACATTCTCATATATTTGAGATTGGTCTGAGAAAACCCTTTCAGTCCCGGTAATTCCTTCCGTAGTCGCTCTGAGATTGTTCTTATGGCCCCGGTTCCCCAGAATCCTTCGCGAGAGTTGGCTGAAATATATCGGCCGATGCCATAATATAGTGACAACATTTCACGATTGACTAACTTCGCCGCCTGATACTGACTGCGAAGAATCGCTTCTTTGATTGTCTGGACAGCGGCGTTATAATCTGCCGTGTAATGTCTTATAATTGCTTCCTTTGCCATAATACTGCGAAATTACTAATAATTTCCGAAATGACAATCGATTACACCTCAAAAGAAAGATGGAGATTCTGCATGACGGGGGCATATCAAAATGCTGTGGCTGATTTATTCCGCTACAGTCTGGAATGGAGACACAACCAACTGGCGGGTAAACTTAGGGACATTGATGTCCCCAACAAAATGTAACTTAAGCTCTTTAAGCGAGTTACCCTCACTAAAAAAATAATCATTTGCCCGAAGTTCATCCCCATGATCCAGAACATAACGCTTAATGGCTTTCACCGCTCCAAAGTCGCAAGCCTAATGCTTTTCCTTATAAGTCCAGCGCATCAATCAAGGCATTGGTAAACTCAGAGGTAACCATCCGGATGACGTTGGAGTCGGCAAGAGAGTGACCGACAAGATTCACACTTCCGTACCAACCGATACGCTGATCGATAACAGCACATTGCATTTTGCATGTCGGACGATGAAGGATGTTGAAGCCCATTGTCTGGAGGTCAGATTCGCGATTGCCGGTTTCGGAAATAATAATCGTGATACTTACGCCGCGAAGTGAGGCTGCCGCGAGAAGCTCTATAATTTTAGGTGTGCGGTTCCAGCGCAGCCGTGTAGTTGAAATCACTATGCTTTGCCGGGCTTTTGACAGGTCTTCATGGAAGGGCCCTTCGAAGGTTGTGGTATCAAAAATTGTTTCGGTTGTCGGTTCGGCGAACAAGCCTTCGTCGGCGACTGCTATGGAATAACCGACGGCCTTATAGCCGTGAAGCCGTTTCTGATACATTGAGTCGCAGACGGGCACCCGTAAGTCGATGTAATCATAGATGCGTGTTTCGGTCTTGCCCGGATAGCTGCGGTGAAGTCGCCCGGTGTATTGTGCGATGAGTCCTTTCCATGAGACGGGTAGGGCAAGCATCAGAGTGTCTAGTCGGGGCAAGTCGAAGCCTTCGCCAACGTATTTGCCGGTCGCCACAACCACTAATGGCTCATCTGTCGGAACAAGGCTTAGCCGCTCCATAACTTCGCGTTTGGCTTTGGCTGAATCGTTGCCGACGAGGCGGATGACGTTAGGACAAATCTTGCGGCACTCTTCGGCAAGCATGTCTACATGCGCCGTGCGGGCTGTCAGGATAATTGGCGTTCGTCCCTCGGCAAGATTTGAGACGATATCGCTTATTACCTGTTTGTTACGCGATTCGATTCTGATTAGCTCGTGGATAACCTGTGCGTAGTTTCCTCCATCGGCTTTCAAATTGCGATGTGATGTAAAACGTGGAATTAGGAGCCGCCGGAAAGATTGCTGTGTCTGTTGTGACTTTGAGTCAGCAGTATAACGAATTTCGCCGCATTGCATGAATATAATTGGCTGATGACCGTCTTTGCGTATCGGTGTGGCGGTAAGGCCATAGACGTATAGGGCATTGACTTCGCGGAGCACACGCTCGAAGTTAACGGCGGGTGCATGATGACATTCATCAACTATAACCATGCCGTAATTTCGGACAAATGGTTTGACTTCATTATCACTCATGCACGACTGAAGCAGGGCGATATCGATTTTACCGTTAAGAGTGTTCTCCGTGGAGGTTAACGCTCCGAATTGCTGAAATTTCTTCCGGCGACCACGTCCTTTGTGATGCTCTTCAGGTTGAAAATCGGTTGACAGATATTCTTCGAGACGTTCGCGCCACTGGTCAAGCAGCGCTTTGGTGTGAACCAGTATGAGTGTAGTGACTTTCTTTTGCGCAATCAATGCAGCGGCAGTCACTGTCTTGCCAAAAGCAGTCGTTGCATAAAGAGTACCGCAGCGATGTGCCTCCAGCGCTTCAATAGCTCGTTGTTGCTCTTCGTACAACGAACCCTTGAACCCAACATCAATTCTTGCCCCCGGGTTGGTTTTGTCATCAATCCGGACATCAACATTATTGCTTTTGAACAAGTCAACAACGGCCTCTTCACAACCTCGGGGAAGTAGCAGATAATCATCCGTCATCTCAGAGCATGAGATTATTCGCGGCAGATTATATACCGGCAATCGCATTCCGAGTTTTGCATAAAACTCAGGATTCTTGAACGCTGCCAATCTTTTGAGGTGATTCACAACTTTGGAAGATAGTCCTATGGTCGGAATATAGATACCTGATGAGCGTATCATCGATATGCACTCAGGGAAATCCGCTTTAGTCATAGGTTGAGGCTGAGGACGTTCCCACGGTGCAGACTCGCTTGATTTTGACAGTTCTCCGAGAGGCTCCTTATCATATCTCGATACCAGTCTTTCAACATCCACTGCCAACATTTTCTTCATGTCTTGCAGATATTCCCATTGATCCGTGAACGGAACGAAATCATCGTTGACAAACACGCTGTTTCCATTTTTTCGCGCCCGCCCCTGCAGCGGCAACGCGACAAGATTACCGAAACCTCCAGCAGGCATGAAATCCTGATTAGGAAAGAAACGGTCGTATGACTTGAATGACATACGCCCCTCTCGTTCCATCGCCTCCGTCAAAATTGCATTCCCAAGACGTCGGGCTGCCTTGGCTTTAATCGATTCGGCAAAAAGAATCCAAACGTGTGCGCCGTTGCCAGACCTCGACCGCTCGATATAAGTCGGAATATTCCAGTCACGACATACAGACACATACGCTCTAACTTCCTCCTGATAACCATGCTCACAGCTCTTGTCATCGAAGTCACAACATAGAAACCTACAGGTATTGTCCGGCAAAATGGCATATACGCCAACGACATCTCGCCCGTTAGAATCTTTGCCTTCAAGGTGACGGTAAATGTCATCGTATCCCAAAGGTTGAAATTCGCGGTTGGGACATTCCGTGCATTTGAATTTCTTTTTGTCGCAAAACTCACGGTTCCATTCCCGGCTACATACCGGTTGATATCCACTCTTTCCGGTTGAATTATTAAACCATCGCCGAGCAAACACATCCTCACGCCCTTGAAATAGACTGCGAAACAGCGTGACCTTCTCCTCCAAAGACAGCGCAGGCTTTCGAGGCGACATATTCTCCGGCTCGTCCGCCGCAATCCCATGTTGAGCCAGCAACGCCCGTAGCCGGGCATTTTCAGCCCGCAACCTTTTCAGCTCGTCAGACACAGTTTCATTCATGGAATGATTTCGCAACTTACTCAATGACTTCCCAAGTACCGGATTTTAAATCTCCAACACGTTTGATGCGATTCTCCGATTTCAACACATCAATGATTCTAAATAGAGTTCTGCGAGGAATATTCAAGGCTCTGGATATTTGTGTGACACTGACACGTTTATTATGCCTCATCATCTCTATTATAGCTGCTTTCCGCTGAGCATCATTATTGGTGCCACTATTGGTGCCAACACCATTAATATTGGTGCCATCTGTGCTTTCATTGGTGCCACTATTGGTGCCAACACCATTAATATTGGTGCCATTCTCTGTAACATTTACTATGACATTAGGCTTTTTATCTATGACATCTGTGCCATTTTCTATGACATCGGCATTCTGAACCACCACCTTGAAGGTCGTGTAATCTCCAAGCAAGAATTCAGCAGGATTACTTTTGTTTTCTTCAAGAAGTGTCGAAACTGTATTGACACCACTTCCAAAGCGATTGACATAGCCAAGATTCAGCATTATCTCGGCAATGTTCGGATTGCGGTAGTCGGTCTCATTCGGAAAGTTCTCCAGATTCACTTTACCATACAGATTGCCGGGATTGTCTATTTCGATGCGGTCGCTGTATTCGTAAAACTTTATCGGGGAGTTGTTTCCGTTATACGCTCTATGCATCACGGCATTCATGACAAGCTCGCGTATTGCCTCCCATGGATAGTTGATGCGAGGTTCTTCGCGGAGAACACTGACAAACTCCGGGCGCTTGCTCTCGATGGAATACTTGATGAAATATTCCAACTCTTTAAGCATCGTAATGAGATTGCCCTTGAATCGGTTTTCTTTCAACACCTTTGTAGCGCGGGTTATCCCGGCAAACTTCACATATTGGATATATGCTCCGGGGATGAAATATTGCGGGTCATTACCCAGCAATAAGATTCCGGCATAGGTGGGGCAATTAAAACGAGTGTCAAACAGACGCAATGACGCCATCTGCTGAATTGGCGTGCGCTTATCCTTGGCTAATGTTACGGGTGAAACGGCTTTCGGAAGATACTCTTTCTTGAACAGTTCCACGTCAATGTCATCAATCGTGGCCTCACGGCACGGACGACCATCGAAAGAAGAACTATGTATTTGGCCTTTTTCAGTCAGGATTCGTTCCTCCTCCGTATTTGCCTCGGCTTTTCTGGCACCGATTCTAATCCAAATCACACCCTTGTACCTGACGGGAGTATCCTCGCTTGGCTGGACTTCTATGACGGCAATTTCTCCTTCAGGGAAAGTTTCTTTATAGACCATCATAGCGGGTGGTGGAAGTATTGTCCCGGAATTGCGAAGCCCTGCATAGGAACGAAGCTGTTCGTCGGTGAATGTCTGTCCATCGAGATTTCCTTCATCATCGGCACCAATCATAAAATAGCCCAGTTTCTTCGTGTTGTGGATGTCATTGGCAAACGAGCATATCGCCTCCTACATCTTCTTGGTGTTGTCAGTGGACAATGTGCGCTCCACGCGATCATTCTCAATGTCGCCTAAAAGCGATTTTATTTCATTTTTTGTCAGAGGCATATCATTGTAATTGTATGTACAAATTTACTCATAATTCGTCAGTTACGCAACCGTTATTTGTTGATTGCCGAAATTACTGCCATGATTTGTTCCGGTGTCATCCCCTTTAACAACTCGATGGCTTGTTCCTCTTTGCTTGCCGTTGTTTCTTCTGCTACCGTTGACGATGATTGTTTCTTTGCGAACACATTGCGTAGTGTCTCATCGGTTTTGGAGGTGTCGAAACTGCCCATATATGGATGGTTTCGACCTTGGACTGTTCCTCTTCGTTTTCTTCTTCCATAATCACTTTGCGACCTCTTCCCTGAAGGAGCTGGCGGGTTTGAATGCCGGGATGTTATGAGCCGGGATGATGAGCGTGGTATTTTTGCTGATGTTGCGTGCGGTCTTCTCGGCTCTCTGTTTTACGATGAATGAGACGAAGCCACGGAGATATACGTTCTCGCCATGAGCAGGGCTATCTTTAACCACGGTCATGAACTGCTCAACGACCGTGAGCACGGCGGCTTTGTCGATGCCGGTTGTCTTAGCTATCTCACTAACTATATCTGCTTTAGTCATATTCTCTTGATTTTGATAAGTTTTCCGAACACAAAATTACTAAAATCGGGCAATTATCGTTAACTTTGCATGTTGGAAATGGCTTTTTATGGGCCATGCCGTAAAAATGAAAAAATCGATGAGTAACGAGATATTATACATTCTCCTTCCTGATTTTGCCTCGCATGAGATGGCGTATCTGATGGAAGCCATTAGCAGCGACGAGCAGCAACTGAAACCAAATCCGAAATATGTCAACAAGATTGTTGCACCCACGGCAGAGCCGGTATGTGCGATAGGTGGATTCAAGGTTATCCCTGACTATACATTCGACAATATACCGGATGATTTTGCCGCGCTTGTGCTTATAGGCGGCTACGGATGGCTGAAACCCGTTGCAGATGAAGTCAATCCGATTGTCAGAAAAGCAATCGAAAAAGGAAAAACTGTCGGAGCCATCTGCAACGGAGCCTCGTTCATGGCAAAATGTGGATTCCTCAACAATGTAAGGCACACCGGCAACGGCCTGGAGCAACTAAAGATGTGGGGAGGTGAAAACTACACCAATCCTGACGGCTACATTCATGCGCAGGCAGTCAGTAACAGAAACATCGTGACGGCAAATGGTTCCGCGGCTCTTGAATTTGCAAAGGAACTACTGCTGTTGCTTGAAAACGACACGCAGGAGCGCATCGAGATGTATTACCAATTCAATAAACAGGGCTTTTGTGCATTATTTTCGGAGAATTAGGAGGAAGGATATGGAACGTCGCAGAGTAATCATAACATGGATTGCTGTTACTGTTGCGGTGATGTTCGTGTTTCCGTTAGCTGTTGCGAGACTTGCGTCGGAATGTTCGGGAATGGCATTGTGCATGATATTGTTTTTCATTGTAAATCCAATATATTCCGCCATACTTGGATTCCGTTGCGGCAAGGATATACGCCGGATGTGGAATCTACCTTTGGTGTCGTCCATCGCTTTTCTTGCCGGAACATGGCTCTTCTTCGACATCAAGGAAGTATGGTTTATCATATATGCTTCAGTTTATCTGATTATCGGGTGGACTGCAATGGGAATAAGCAATTATCTGCAAAAACGAAATATTCAAAACAATTAACGGTATGCCCTATATCTCAATCTAAAGCGGCAGACTGACCGCCGAACAGAAACGGCAGCTGATAGAACGGCTGACAGTAACAGCCTCCGAGATAACGCATATCCCAGAGCAGTTCTTCACGGTTACAATCAAGGAGTTGCCGGACGAAAATTTCGGCATCGGCGGCAAGTCAATCGACGAGATTAAACGTAACTACAAACCATGAAAGTAATCCAACCGAGGGAGGAACTGCACTCTTATGTGCGCTACTATTGGACACTGAAAAGCGATGGGCCTTTCAGAGTCCTGACATTTCCTATCGGTTGTCCACAAATGATATTTCATCGTGGCGCGCCTCTTTATATACCCGAATTATCCTCCCGGCAGAACAAGTTCACCGTCAGCGGTCAGGTCAACTTTCCGGCTCATATTGCTTCAGACGGCAACACTGAAATGATTGTCGCTGTGTTTTATCCTCACACCATCGGATTATTCATCGACACTCCTCCGTCAGCCTTCTATAATCAGGAAGTTTCCGGATACGATATTGAGAACAGACAACTGAACCAACTCGCTGACCAGATTTTTGACTGTCCTGATTCCGAATTGGCAATACAGTTGATGGAGCAATGGCTGACCGCACGAATCAAGCCGTCGCTGAACGTCAAAAGAATCGGCGCTGCACTTTCTACAACGCTCTTCAATCCGTCAATACAAGTCGGTAGACTCGCGGAAATCGCCTGCCTCGGCAAGAAGCAGTTCGAGCGCGTATTCCGCGAATGTGTCGGCATGAATCCGAAGGGATATGGACGCATAGTGAGGTTTCAGCATGCGTTGAGGATGATGCAGCTCGGATCCCGCGATTATGCTGACGTCGCCTATGCCAGCGGCTACTCAGACCAGTCGCATTTCATACACGAGTTTCGGCAATTCAGTGGACTCACACCGAAACGGCTTGTCGAATACCAGACTCCTTACTCGGATTTATACACCAATCCGTTGTAATGTCTCTTTTCTTCTATCCATAATTTTAGCGACAGAGTAACTTTGCATAAAAAATTATGATGCAGGAAATAAATCCAAAAGAGACAACCAGGGCATACGCTTTCGAGATGTGGATGAAAGCTCCGATGCCGATGGTGACGCTGATTAAGACATTAGATGTTTCTCGCCTGAGGCGAATCAGTCGCAAGCGCGGACTGAAATTCAATATGCTGATGTGCTGGTGTATAGGCAAAGCCGCCACACAGATAAAGGAATTCTATTTGCTGCCGGTCGGCGACAAATTGATACAATACGACACTATCGCAGTCAATACCATTGTCTCCAACCGCAATGGAGAAGTCAGTTCTTGCGATATTCCTTATTCCGAGGACCTTTCAAAATTCAATGCCGATTATCTGCGTTTGACGCGGCAGGGCGCCGAAACCTGCGAGAATCACGACATTGCCGACAGCATGGTAATCGGCACATCGGCATTGGCACAATATGATATCGACGGAGCAATCGGAATGTATAGCGGCATATTCAACAATCCCTTTATGATATGGGGACGGTATCGACGGAATTGGTTCAAGACGTACTTGACGGTATCGTTTCAGTTTCACCACACACAGATGGACGGCGCCCACGCTGCCAGATTCCTTAATTTTCTTCAAAATGGAATCAAAGGATTAAATTAGATGGAAAATCTTTCAGGTGTTCCCTTCCCCACTCCGACAACTGATTGAGAATTGGAATAAGTGTATCGCCTAAGTCAGTCAACTCATATTCTGTACGAGGACAGCTGTCCCGACACCTATACGAGGACAGCTGAACCAAGCGGCAAGTGGCGGCACGGTCGTAAAATCCCTTATCCGGCAACAGAGATAATCTGAGTTTTTATAGGAAAACTCAGATTAATTAGCTAAATCCAATTGTTCTGGAAGCGTTTGACAGCGATTGATTCGGTAAGTATACGGATGAATTCCTGCATTGAATGCTTGCGGTAGGTATCCCTCAGGATGTGGACACACCCCGCCATCTCGTTCTCGGGGACATCAATAGGTACTGCCTTCACATCCCTGACATCATATATCGAGTCCTCTGCCAATACTGTGACAAGATTGGTTTGTCGAACAAGTTTAAGCAGAGTGTTTACTTCGTTGAGTTCGATTCGTATTTTGAAGCTATTGTAATCCGATACAATACTGTCGAAGGCATTGCGGGCTTGCAATCCTTTTGATGGAAGCGCAAGTTCGTATTTTTCAAGTTCCGCAATGGAAATTTTTTCCTTTGCGGCGAGAGGATGATGGTTGCCGACCACCGCCGACAATGCGTTCTGAAACAGGATATGAGACTCTACATCCGACAACGGATGTAAAGGTCGGAAAGCGAGGACGAAATCTATCTCGCGTTTTGCGAGCAATTCCATAAGCTCGTTCATCTGTTTATATACTATGTTCAGTTTTATTGCCGGATACATCTTCATGAACGAAATAACAGATTCCGTCAGGATAGGACTGAAGGAATGAGTGACCCCGATATTGAGAGTCCCCGTAAGGAGTCTCTTCAAATCGTGAATGCGGTCGACGCAGGATTCGGCTTCATGAAGTGTTCTAAGCGCGAAAGGCAGCATCAGCTCTCCTGCCTCGGTCAGACGGATGGAGTGGCTGCTGCGGATGAAAAGTTGTGTCCCGAGTTCATCCTCCAGCTGCTTGACCTGCTGAGAGAGCGAACTTTGAGCTATGTTCAGGCACTTTGCCGCATCAGAGAAGTTCAGGGTCTCGGCGGCTTTGGCGAAATATCTTAACTGTCGTAATTCCATTGGATTGCAAATTTACGGATAATATGGCTTACCGTGTAGCCGTAAATGAAAGTTTCTTGAAAAGGAATACCGGCACCGTGGCGCCGACAACCAGACCTAAGATAATAAACGAACAAGTCAGGCCATTATATGCAAGCAGGTAGAAATAATGTCCGAATACATCCTCCTGAGTGTGATAAAGACATGACAAAAGAGCCTCGATGGTACGATAGGCGTACATCCCCGGTATCATGGGCAGCAAAGCCGGGAAAAAGCAGACCTCGGCGGGACATTTTATGCGGCCGGCAAACAACACGGCGAGTACACCGACGGCAAATGACGCCAGAACGCTTGCCGGGATGATGTGCATCCCTCCAAACGCGGGCGATGTCAGCGCATAACGCAAGGCATGACCTGCGGCGGCAATCAGCCCACAGGTCAGATACGCCCGCCTGGGAGTATTGCTTATGCTTGAAAATCCGATGGCGGCTATCGCCGCAAACAATCCGTCCTCAAAAATATTAATCAGGATATCATTCCACATAATCACTAAAACCATTTTAATCCAAGTAAGAGCATACCGGCGCAAAGCCCTGTCGACAGACATACGGTAAGGACCGCCGCGTCAATAAAACGGCTGAACCCGCAAAGGTAATGCCGGTATATCAGATCGCTGACCGAGTTTATATAAGGCACTCCGGGAATCAGATACAGAACGCTCGTGCCAAGCGCAATTTCCGGCGTAGAGCCGATGTTGAAAATGTGCCCTCCGGCACTAAGAGCGGCTGAAAAGAATGATGCGCACAGAAAAGTGAGCCGAATGTCGCGTTTGTCTTCGAGCATTATCTGTTTCAGCCTGTATCCGGCAACGGTGGATATGAAAACAATGAGCATGGAAATCACGTCGCCTCCGAAAAGACGGCAGAATGATGCGTTTGCAAGGCCGGTGAGAAACAGCGTCTCCCACTTTCCTGTCGGCTTCGTCAGGCATATCCGCTCAAACCGTTCGGCCGCTGCGGCCAGACCTATGTTGTTGTCCGACACCTCCCAGCTCAGACGGCTTAACTTGGCATTGAGGTTGAAACTGATGCCGCAGGCCGGGGTTTTGCGAAAAACCATCACTGCTTCAGCGGGATTGTCCACCCATACCGATACATAGACGTGGGTCGGCATTATGGAAATGTCGAATCCCACACCGAATGTGTCAGCCAGCCTACGGGTGTTTTTCTCAATCCGGATGCAAGTGGCACCGCACCCCGACAACAGGGAGGCATACTCCGCAAGAAAAGCGGCCGTCCCGCGTAAAAAGGATTCGTCAACCACCTTATTACAAATCCTCGAAGTCATCGTCCTCATCAATGTCTCCCGGCAGATAGAAGATGTCTTTGTCCTTGCCTATTTCGAGAATATGTCGGGTTTTGTGGTCGCGGTGATGGCATTCGTTATAGTATTGCTCGACAGCCCGGAACAGAAAAGCGCATAACAGCACGCCGGCTATTGCGCACCAAATAATCATCGGATGGTTCATAATCTTTTGCGTTTTTTAATTCGCTGCAAAAGTAGAATCTCCGGCAAAAATGAGAAACTGTCAAGCAAGGATTTTTCCTATTGCCGTCATAGGCTAAACGGATAATCAACGCCCAGGAGCCTTTGTTGTAATATCCGATGATGTGTCATGCGTCCCCAGCTGTTCTCGATAACCTTACGGACAAAGAAAAGAGCCTTTTTTGTATAGCTGCTTGGCTTTCTCGCTTTCGGTAAGAAGCATCCCTATGTTTAGGAAAGCCCGGAATGTAAATACACCCAACCGGCGGGTAAACTTAGGGACATTAATGTCCCCAACAAAATGTAACTTCAGCTCTTTAAGCGAGTTACCCTCACTTAAAAAAATAACCGTCTGCACGAAGCTCATCCCCATGCTCCTGAACATAACGCTTAATGGTTCGTTCATCAACGCCATAGAAATCAGCTGCCATTTTAGTAGTGAAAAGCAGTTGATCGTGAAAGCGCAGACCTTTGACATCCAAGTTTTCTTGGATAGTTTGGAGAGCATAGCGATTGTTCAGCACGTTCTGCCGCTCGATATTTGATACAGTTAAGTCGTTCATAATGCAAAGGTAACACTTTTATTTTGATTATCAGACATATCGGCCCGTTATCACACAAGGAGCGACAGCTTCGTCTGAAAGATTTCAAGGTCAGGACAACTGCCTATAGGAATATCGACAGAAAGGCAGGAAGGAGTATTTACCTACAAATACGCAATTTTTATGGTCAGGTGGTGTGGCGGGTGCGGGCGAGGTGCTGGTAGAGGCTCGGCTTGAGGCCAGTCTCCTTGGTGAAGACCGTGATGAAGGTGGCCTGCGACTTATAGCCCACGCTCTCGGCCACCGCCTTGATCGTGAGGTGGCCGTAATGCTCGATGTCTTCCAGACGCCGCATCGCCTCCTTCACGCGGTAGCGGTTGAGAAACGCACGGAAATTCATGCCATACTCCTCATTGATCACCTCCGAGACATAGCGGGAGTTGGACTCTATGGCAGCCGCAAGGCGGTCGATGCTGAAATCGGGGTCGCAATAGAGCTCCGGCTCCTCCATCACGTGGATTATCCTGTCGAGGAGCTTCTCGCGCTGCTCCTTGCTGATGAGCAGCCTGCGTGTCGACGGCGCATCGGGCGCGACTCCGGCCGATGCCCCCGGAGCTGTGGCCTCGGCTTGAGGCGCGGGCGCTGCCGGTGCTGTGGCTTCGGGCCGCGCCGCCTCCGTCTCCTCGAGACGCTTCTCGAGAGCCGCGATTCGTCCCGTGTAGCGCCGCTCGGCGTCGAGCAGCGAGAGATTGCGCTCGTAGAGGCCGCGCCAGGCAGCCGAGAGGCGCCGCTTCTGCCGCCAGAGCAACCCCGACAGCAACGCTATCACGGCGATGACGGCAAAGAGCGCGATGATCCACCCCCTCTGGAGGGCGTTGGCCATATTCAGCGTACGGATGGTGTAGGCGTCGGCGTTCCGCTCGTAGTCGGCCTGCGAGTTCTTGATGAGGTTGAGGGTCTCGCGGCTGAAAAGTGAGTCGGAGAGGGCGAGGCAGTCCGACTTATACTGGAGGGCCTCCTCGCTGCGCCCGAGCCGGTCGTAGATGCGCGCCAGGTCGCGCAGCGACTCCACAAGGAGATTGTTGTAGTCGTTGGCGCGGGCTGTCTCCACATTGCCGTGAAGATATACGAGCGCCGAGTCGAGACTTCCCGTATGCTCGTAGGCATGCGCGATATACGAATTTGCCGATGCCGCACACAGCGGCGATGCGAGCGAGTCGCGGGCGAACGCAGCCGCCAGCCTGAACATGGCGATGGCTTCGGCATGGTGTCCCTCCATCTCGTCGAGAAGGCCGCGGTTGAGGAGCAGGTCGTATCTCGAGCGGCCGTCGGATATGCGTAGGTCGCGGTAGAGGTTGAAGTATTTTTTCGACGAGTCGGCGTTCTCCTTGAGATAATACGCATAGAAGAGATTGTTGTAGGCCACCGGAAGATATCTGTGGGCCTCGCCGTCGGCGACAGCCGAGAGGGCCTTGCGGTAGAACATTATTCCTGTGTCGATATCGTCGGTCTCCGAGAAGACATTGCCGATATTGATGTAGATGGAGGGGAGGCGGTCGGCAAGGCCCTCCTTCTCTGCGATGCCGCGAGCGCGGAGGTATTCCTGCATCGCCTCGGCGTGCCTCTCGCGCTGGTAGAGGATATGGCCCCGGTGCTGATGGGCCAGGGAGAACAGGCGACGCGCGGATGAGCCGTCGTCGCGGGAGCAGAGGGCGGTGAAGGCCGCCAGCGCCTCGTCGAGGTCGTCGCGGTCGTAGGCCGCCTCCCCGAGTCTGAAGAGGGAGTCGGTGGAGATGGCCTCCATCCGCGCCGAAGCGGCGGTCCCTTTCCCGGAAGCGGTGAAGAGGCTGCACGCGAGCGCCAGTGTCAGCAGGATGATATGTAGCTTCTGTCTTGCCATTGCAGTAGGGAGCGGCAAATTTAATCAAATCAACTGTAATAACAAAATAGGAAAGGGGGAGTGTGGGCGCGCCGGGCATTACGGAATCGGGAAAACGCCCCAAATGATTATGAATTCGCGAATCCGTAAGCGTTTTCAGGAGATTACGCGAGCCGTGGATTGGAAATCACGTATATTTGCGAAAAAAATCAAAGCACCAAACAACATCTACACTATGAAACAATTCTACAAAGACACAATCGGAGTGGCGGCCGCGGTGGCCATGACATCGGTGTGGGGCGCGGCATATGCAGAGCCGGCCACACCTTCGGGCCTGGAGGCCGGAGTCACCGGAACGCGCGTTGATCTCAGCTGGAGCAACGGAGACGCAGGCGAGACCCTTCTCGACTGTGGATTCGAGGAGGAGGCGTTTCCCCCTGAAGGATGGTCGGCACGTGTGACCAACGACTATGCCTATCTATGCTCGTGGTTTCATTATCCAAGCGACGACTTCCTCCAGACAGGCAACTACACCGACTATATCCACACCGGAGAGGGGAGCGCCATGCTCTATTTCGACATCTACGCCATGAAGGGCGACCACGATGCCGCCCAGGACGAATGGCTCATCACTCCCTCCCTGGAGAATGCCTCCTATCTTGAGCTTTATTACTACATCGACCCGACCATTCTGGAATATGGCGCCGACGAGGCGTTTCCCGACCATTACTACATCAAAGTGAGCCACGACGGCGGAGAGACGTGGGAAACGGTATGGGATGCCCGCTATGATGCCGCGTCCACGCTGGGGTGGCACAGCCTCGCGCTCCCCTTAGGCTCGGGACCATCGGCCATGGTGGCTTTCCAGGGAGTCAGCGACACCGCCGAGATGGTGCATTTCCTCTGGGCCCTCGACGACGTCAGGATCCACGCCTCACGTTCAGGCGCGGAGAGGGTAGACGGCTATACGATCCGCCTCGACGGCAATGTGATCGCGGAGCACGTGACAAGCCTTGAATATACCGACAGGAGCCCCAAGACACCGGGCGCACACGTCTATGAGGTGTTTGCGGAATCAGACGGGAGACTGTCGCCCGCGGCCACGCGGGAGGTCACCATCGAGGAAATCAAGCTTCTCCCGCCGACGGGAGTCACCGTAGAGGCGGTGCCCGATGAAAACGACGAATCATCCTATATCATATCCCTCAGCTGGGAAGCTCCCCGGGGAGTCATAGCGCCGGCATACTACAATGTGTATTGCGACGGTATGGAGGTGGGCACCATGATCGAGGACACTACCCTCGAATACTGGGGCTATACGAAAGGTATCTACGACTTCCGCGTGGCCGCCGTGTATGAGGATCCCGACGGCGAATCGGAGCGTGTGGGACGCCGGATAGCCATCGACACCCGCTACAACGCCCGCAATCTCCAGGCCTCCGTCGACGGCGGCAATGTAATCCTCACATGGGAGACGCCCGAGGAGGAAAGCCATCAGGTGGCCGGCTATGAGATCTGGCGCGCCGACACGATGCTCGCCGATGCCGCCGGAGACCTCGCCTTCACCGACACCGGCATGGCGGAGGGAATCTACCGCTATTACGTCACCGCCGTCTATACCGACGGAGTGAAGGCCCTGCCGGCCTATGTCGACGTTGAATACGGCGAACCGGCGCCGCGCGCCCTTCCGCTGGCCGAGAATTTCGACTCCGGCCATCTGCCCGCCGACTGGACTCTCGAGAATCTATGGGAAAACACACCCGAAAGCTATCTCTGGCAGTTCGGAGACCCCAACGGCATCGGGGTGGCAGGCGACGGTTTCGACAAAGGCTTCGCATCGATCGACTGCATCAACAGCGGATTCTATTCCCTCGACGGCGCTCTGGTGAGCCCGGCCATCGACATAGCCGGCTGCGACTACGACGAACTTGCCGTGACATTCTCCTATGACTATGCCTCCACAGGCTTCGACTCGGTGGCCACTCTGGAAATAGAGACCGACGGAAGCGGCGAATGGACGCCGGTGGTCACCCTCGGCTCCTACGACCCGGAGGCGACAGAAGGATTCGCGCCCGAGACAGCCACCTTCCCCCTCGGGGAATACGCCGGCCAATCGGCGACAATCCGTCTGAGATGGCACTACTGCGGAATGATGGACTATCATCTGGCTATCGACAACGTGACGGTGACCGACGCAGGAAACGGCATCGAGGCGGTAAGAGACGGTGGAATAAGTGTGGTCAGAAACGGAGGCGTGATTACGGTCTCGTCGCCCGACGGATTAGGAGCCGTCAGCGTCTATGACGCCCAGGGAAGAATCATAACGACCATCGACGCGCAGGGCGCCGGCTCGACGACACTGCCGGTGGATGGCAAGGGGATGCTGATCGTGAAGGCCGCGTCGCCTTCCGGTTCAAAGACAGTGAAAATGATGTGAATGAGACACCTGTGAACATTCTATATATATTGAGCGAATCCCCCCCGGCGGCCGCCGG